>Ga0115850_10041_pt1 | contig 9867 bp, 8 predicted proteins | sample InSIn1SAF170_FD_83864 | JGI IMG/M metagenome (GOLD analysis project Ga0115850, IMG submission 83864) | reverse complement strand
CCCATGAATGATCTTACCTCATCCACATTCCTTCGAGTTGCCACTCCATGATAACCCTTATCTTTTCTAGATCCACTGCTATCCCTTCCTTGGAAACCACATTTCCCAAGTAGTGTACCTTTGTCCAAAAAAAAGGCCTTTTAATAGATTATTAATTCATTCTCTTAATAGTTAAGGTAATATAGCTGAAAAATTTAATTAACTAATTAATTTTTCCTTTCTTATCCCTTGGTCTTTTTTCCCAGTCAATCATAGCCATTACTTAGTATTCATTGGTCAAGTCTAGTTGCCCAGTCAAATTTAGCCATTTCCCAATCAAATATAGCCATTGGATGACCTGCCCTCCCTATTTAACATGGAGCCTTGATCTGGTTCTTCAACTCGTCCTGAACATGAACCACACTCGTTGGTTTGAAATGCATCGTCAATATGAATTATGATGTGATTTTCGCTGAAGACTCTTCTCATAAACCTTTTATGGATCACAGAAGCCTTAATTCAACAAGTACAAAGATCAAAATTACATTTGTAAATATCGAACCTAGTTACACTTTCTTCAACAAGTTTGAATAAAGAAGTGAATGCAGAATCTTGGTTAATGCAGTTGGATACAGGTACAAATAAAAGAGTTCATCATTGGGTAAGAGCTTGTGCATTTGAGTTGAATGGTATGCATACATCAGCACATCTGAACGTACTTCCATTGGGATCATATAGTATGCTTTTGGGTATGGATTGGTTATATCTTCATAGGACTAAGGTGGACTGTTATGACAAATCCATTAAGTGCCTGGATGACAATGGGGAACATAGGACCTTGCAAGGTAAGAAGAAGGCAACATCAGTTGGAATGGCTACATCTATGCATGAAAAGCGCAGTCATAGGAAAGGGTGTGTGTTATTCCAAGAGCATATTTCCAATGACAAAGGTAAGGAAGTTGAGGATGCAAATGTCATGGGAAGGTAACTGGTTTTACAGTAGTTTCAGGATGTGTTTCCGACAGAGATTTCAGATATTTTGCCTCACAGGGAAGTGGAATTTTCTATTTATTAGGTACCAGGGGCATCACCAACATCAAAGGCACAATACAATATGAGCACACTGGAGTTGGTGGATTTGAAGTTGCAATTGAAGGAAATGCTTGACAAGGGGTAAATTAGGCCAAGTGTGTCACCTTGAAGTGCACCAATGTTGTTTGTGAAGAAGAAGGATGGTAATCCCAAGTTATGCATTGATTATAGGCGATTGAACAAAGTGACCATCAAGAACAGGTATTTGTTGCCGAGGATTGATGACTTGTTGATCAGTTGAAGGGAGCAATAGTGTTCTCGAATATTGATATGAGATCAGGATACCATCAAGTATGCATTAAGGAAGAGGACATATACAAGACTGCTTTCCGTACCGGGTATGTGTATTATGATCTTGTTGTATTTCCATTTGGTTTGAATAATGCTCAAGCTATTTTTATGTGCTTGATGAATAGTGCGTTACATCCTTATCTCGCCAAGTTTATTATTGTATTCATTGATGATATATTGGTATATTCTAAGAACGAGGAAGAAAATGCTGAACATATAGCATCAATATTGATATTGTTAAGAGAGTATCAGTTGTGTGATAATCTTAATAAATGCAACTTATTTCAGACAAAGGTACACTACTTGGGAAATGTGGTTTCCAAGGAAGGGATAGCAGTGGATCTAGAAAAGATAAGGGTTATCATGGAGTGGCAACTCGAAGGAATGTGGATGAGGTAAGATCATTCATGGGATTAGCAGGTTAGTATAGGAGGTTCATCATGAACTTCTCATAGATTTATTTTCCTATTACATCATTGCAAAGAAAAGGTAAGAAATTTGAATGGAAAGAAGAATGTGCAACTAGTTTTGTGCAGTTGAATTAGTTTTTGACAAATGCTCCAGTTCTAAAGATTCCAGATTCTGATAGAGAGTTTGTGGAATGTATATATGCTTGCAAGAGAGGACTTGGTGGAGTCTTGATGCAGGAAGGACGAGTCGTATGCTATGAATCAAGGAAAATTAATGAGTACACATAGAATTAATTGACACGCGATCTTGAGTTGGCAGTGATCATCCATGCTTTGAACATGTGGAGACATTATCTTCTTGGCAGGCAATTGATCCTGATGTGTGATCACAGTGGATTCAAGTATCTACTTGACCAATCGAATAGGAATGCCAGACAAGCTAGATGGTTGGCCACTATAAGTGAGTTCGACTTTGAGATCATGTACATTAAAGGTAAATAGAGCAGGGTTGCAAATGCTCTTAGTAGGAGGATATAGGTGAATCATATAGTAGCTATGAGCTCTTATGGGATAGATTTACAGGATCGGGTCTTGCAGGCAGGTCAGTAGGATGACAGGTATAAGGAGCTTATGCATAGGTTACAATAGGGTACAGGTGATCAGGATGTGGACTATCGTCTCACAAGAGATGGCTTGGTCAAATTTTGGGACATGATATATGTACTAAACCAAATTGAGCTCAAGAAGCTTATCTTGAGGGAATTTCACGCTAAGCCATATTCAGGTCACCCAGGATATCAGAAGACATTGATAACAATGAATAACTTCTACTATTGGACGAACTTGAAGAAATAAGCGGCAGAGTTTGTGGCTAGGTGCTTGGATTGTCAACAAGTAAAAGCAAAGTGTAAGCATCCACGTCATATACTACAGCCGATTTTGATTCCAAAGTGGAAATGGGAGGTCAATTCCATGGACTTCATTATAGGTTTTCTGAGGACATCTACACATCATGATTCTATCATGGTTGTGGTTGATAGATTTGAAAATGGCACCTCACAATAGGCCTTTTAGCTTTGAAATATTTCGGCTCCAAAACTCTGATCTTTTTTCAAAGATGGAGGGTTGGTGGCAAGAAATTACAATCCAAAGTATAAATCAAATGCAGACCTTCCAACTCAAGTTGAAGGAATTGAAATCAAGGACAAAATAGTGGAACAAAACATAATTTGGGGATATTCACTTTGAGAAGCGAAAATTAGAAGTGTGCATGGAAGAGATCCAACTTGATATCATAAGAGAAGACTGATATCAAACATTTGTGGAGGAGGAGGGTCAGGTAATTTAGGCCCTAGAGAAGTGTAGGAAATAAGAAGAGACCCTATGGAGACATAAATCTCGAATCCAGTGGTTGAGGCAGAGGGAAAGAAACACAAATTTCTTTCATAAATCCATGATCAAGCGTTGACATAAAACTAGGTTTTCTTTCCCCTAATATGAAGGAAAGGGAATCAATTGTTACAACATGAGGACGTAGAGGTGTCCTTTTAGTGTCCTCCCTCAGCCAAGACTCACTACTCCTATAAACTGCGCAAAACTATCCTATCTAGTCCCTTTGTGGCCTGATACTGTCTTCCATCAACAAACTATGTAGACGTGCCTCTCAGGGTCTCACCTTGCAACTACCACTACTGATCTCAACTGCGCAATCTTGCCTCCTAGTGGCCTCTGTGCAGTTTTTCCTGATATTGAAGACTGTACTCTAGATTTCCTTAGTTAAGCCTGAGTTGCACACTACGCAGTCTCAATGACCAATCTCCCTCCCTGTCACCTAGAACTACGCAATGCACAATTGTTGGGCCCTCTCCCAAGCCTATTAAGAGAACCTAGACACATTTACATTGCACACTCACCAGGCACGCTCACCTCACTTTTTGAAGACACTGGTGTAACACTCTCATATGTTGAACAATAAGAGCTAAGCAAAATCACTAAGTAAATGGAAATGGGCCATCATACCGGATGGGACTCCTGCACTAAATGGTGTGAGTTCTAATTGGGACTTCATACTAGGGAGATCCCCTGAATGTTGTCTGATCCAACACCATCAACACTTGCTCATCACAAAACAATTCCTCCATACCCTGCCAGCCCTGGGTTTCCTTTGGAGGCCTTATCGAAATTGAGCTTGATAAATCCCACAGGGAGAAAGAAAAAATTAGATGGAAAATATCTAGATTCCCTAAGGTGATAAGATTTGTTAGGAGCCACCAAGTCCTGAGATAATTCCAATTCTTTCATTATGCTTGCTTCCTCCCTATTTTATTTCCATTCCTCCATATCCCAATGCTTTGACAAAATTGCCTCTTTTAGGTTTTACTTCGTGGTTTTCCAGAAAACGTTCTTTGATGTCCTTTTGTCCTAGAATATAATTATCTTTCACTCCTTCCACACACTCTAGAGTGGGAATCCTAATACAAATGTACATAACTAGTTGGCAACTAGGTTCTTAAGAAAATATAATCACCATGACTCCAAAGTTTCCCAAAGTCTATTTTGGGTGTGATTCAAATTCCCAAATAAGTCTAATGATTCATTCCATAAGTCTTCCACAAAAACACAGGTATTTAGCAAGTGTTTTGTACTTTCCTTTTGTTCCTTGCAAACACGGCACCAAGAAGGGCTAACAAAACCTTTTTCCTTAGGTGGTCCCATGTTATAAGCCTTTTTCCTCCTAATAAGCCACAAGAAATGAATGGCATTTGGCCATAGTTTGCCTAACCATATCCTCTTCCGCCAAGATTCCTGAGGGATTTCCGAGTAGCCTGCCAATATCCCATAGGCTTCCTTTATACTAAACATCCCTTTCATTTTGTAACCCCATCTTAACTTATTAAGATCATGTGCAACTTGAATTTTCCTCTCTCAAGTGTTGGTTTAAGATCAACCATTCTTCCAACACTTTATCTTTGGGCCAATTATCAGTTGCTCTCCATTCCCTCCATTGAGATTACAAGTTGGCATCCTTCCAAAATTTTGTCACCCAAGTGGCACCCAAAGAGATTGTAAACTCTTTGAGCCACCTAAGATCTTCTTTGTTCTCTAGGAATAAAAGTTTTTTCCAAGATTCCTCCCAGAACTTGCTTGTTTGTCCATTTATAATCTCCCAAAACATATGATTTTGGATTAGGAATTTTTTCTCCTAAGCTAGATTCCTAATAGAATATCTGGGAGGAAAATTTTTAGTTCTTACCTTCTCTACCTAAGAATTGATTGAGCTATGTTTCCTATCCCAAATTTGTTTCCATAGCTCTAAACCTCCTTCAACCCACCTCCACCATAAATTGGCTCCCATTACTTTGTTCAAAATCTCAGGGTCTCGCATGCCTAGTTCCCCTCCCCATTTGGGTATAAAAACCTTCTCCCATACCACTAATTCACATTCCCTATATTGTTGAGCCCCTTTCCATCAAAACTTCATGAAGTAGGAAATTATATCCCCACATACCACCTTCAGGGCCAGTAAGACTGATAGTTGATAGACGGGGACAACTTGAAGGAATGTATTCAAGAGAGTGACAAACCTACTAGGTTCAATGAGAAAAAAGCTCAATTTTATAATCACTTGCTAATTTTTTTTGTTACTTTCTGTCCTCATGAGGTCCTCAGTGAGTTCATTATGAGCAGAATTCCCATGTACTTCATATGTAGGGAGCTCAATTGGAATCCTAGGTTCTTGGCCAGGTTTTTTGGGACCATACTTTTGGTATCGAATAAATATATACTCAACTTCTCCTCATTTATCAAAGTGTCTTAAGCTTCCTAGAAGTTCGAAAGAATGATATTAAGCATTCTCGTCTCCTGCAGTGTTGGTTCATTGAAACTCATAATGTCATCAACAAATTGTTGATGCGTAATGGGAAAATCGGGACCCAAAATGTGAATTTACTTGAGGTGCCCTTGATTCATTGTCGTCTTTATGTATCTCACCAAACTTTCCACAACTATAATGAGTAGAAATGGGGATAATATATCTCCCTATTACAGACCTCTAGATGCTCTCAAAGTACGATTAAGAGAGTCATTCAAAAATGTGGCAAATAAAGGTATGGATATAAGGGATTTAACCCATCTAATCCATTGGGGAGAAAATCCAAAAGAAACCAAAACATTGAGCAGATGTTTCTAGCTTAATCTATCATATTCCTTTGATAGATCTAGCTTGATAACCATCCCACATCTTCTAATATTTTTGAACAAGTGGACTACTTCATGTGTCGTGCCAATTCCATTTAAGATCTGATGGCCCTCCATAAACCCCATTTTCTCTAGGGCAATGATATGTTTGAACAAGGGCTTAAGCCTTTTGACAATGACTCTTGAAATAATTTTATACATTGCATTACACAGGGAGATGGGGCCGAAGCCACTTGGATCACTTGATTTGTTATTCTTAGGAATTAACGTAAGAAAAGTAGAATTCAGGTCATACCATACTTGTTAAAGGCACCTAGATTCCTCCACTAAGGCATGCACATCCTTGGTGATAAATGATTAGGAATCTTTGAAGAAGTCAGTCATGAAACTATCTGGTCCCAGTTCTTTGTATCTAGGCATCTCTTTCACTACTTCCTCCACCTTGAAAATGAGATTTATGTCATAAGATTTGCATTTTGTTCTGAATTAGTTAACTTGGGAATGTGTCTGGTAATTTTGGTTATGGATTTTGCTCTATCGAGGTCAAATTCCATCAAAATATCCTTATAGGAGGACACCAGTTCCTCCTCCACGTCCTCATGTTGTAACAATTGATTCCCTTTCCTTCATATTAGGGGAAAGAAAACCTAGTTTTATGTCAACGCTTGATCATGGATTTATGAAAGAAATTTGTGTTTCTTTCCCTCTGCCTCAACCACTGGATTCGAGATTTATGTCTCCATAGGGTCTCTTCTTATTTCCTACACTTCTCTAGGGCCTAAATTACCTGACCCTCCTCCTCCACAAATGTTTGATATCAGTCTTCTCTTATGATATCAAGTTGGATCTCTTCCATGCACACTTCTAATTTTCGCTTCTCAAAGTGAATATCCCCAAATTATGTTTTGTTCCACTATTTTGTCCTTGATTTCAATTCCTTCAACTTGAGTTGGAAGGTCTGCATTTGATTTATACTTTGGATTGTAATTTCTTGCCACCAACCCTCCATCTTTGAAAAAAGATCAGAGTTTTGGAGCCGAAATATTTCAAAGCTAAAAGGCCTATTGTGAGGTGCCATTTTCAAATCTATCAACCACAACCATGATAGAATCATGATGTGTAGATGTCCTCAGAAAACCTATAATGAAGTCCATGGAATTGACCTCCCATTTCCACTTTGGAATCAAAATCGGCTGTAGTATATGACGTGGATGCTTACACTTTGCTTTTACTTGTTGACAATCCAAGCACCTAGCCACAAACTCTGCCGCTTATTTCTTCAAGTTCGTCCAATAGTAGAAGTTATTCATTGTTATCAATGTCTTCTGATATCCTGGGTGACCTGAATATGGCTTAGCGTGAAATTCCCTCAAGATAAGCTTCTTGAGCTCAATTTGGTTTAGTACATATATCATGTCCCAAAATTTGACCAAGCCATCTCTTGTGAGACGATAGTCCACATCCTGATCACCTGTACCCTATTGTAACCTATGCATAAGCTCCTTATACCTGTCATCCTACTGACCTGCCTGCAAGACCCGATCCTGTAAATCTATCCCATAAGAGCTCATAGCTACTATATGATTCACCTATATCCTCCTACTAAGAGCATTTGCAACCCTGCTCTATTTACCTTTAATGTACATGATCTCAAAGTCGAACTCACTTATAGTGGCCAACCATCTAGCTTGTCTGGCATTCCTATTCGATTGGTCAAGTAGATACTTGAATCCACTGTGATCACACATCAGGATCAATTGCCTGCCAAGAAGATAATGTCTCCACATGTTCAAAGCATGGATGATCACTGCCAACTCAAGATCGCGTGTCAATTAATTCTATGTGTACTCATTAATTTTCCTTGATTCATAGCATACGACTCGTCCTTCCTGCATCAAGACTCCACCAAGTCCTCTCTTGCAAGCATATATACATTCCACAAACTCTCTATCAGAATCTGGAATCTTTAGAACTGGAGCATTTGTCAAAAACTAATTCAACTGCACAAAACTAGTTGCACATTCTTCTTTCCATTCAAATTTCTTACCTTTTCTTTGCAATGATGTAATAGGAAAATAAATCTATGAGAAGTTCATGATGAACCTCCTATACTAACCTGCTAATCCCATGAATGATCTTACCTCATCCACATTCCTTCGAGTTGCCACTCCATGATAACCCTTATCTTTTCTAGATCCACTGCTATCCCTTCCTTGGAAACCACATTTCCCAAGTAGTGTACCTTTGTCTGAAATAAGTTGCATTTATTAAGATTATCACACAACTGATACTCTCTTAACAATATCAATATTGATGCTATATGTTCAGCATTTTCTTCCTCGTTCTTAGAATATACCAATATATCATCAATGAATACAATAATAAACTTGGCGAGATAAGGATGTAACGCACTATTCATCAAGCACATAAAAATAGCTTGAGCATTATTCAAACCAAATGGAAATACAACAAGATCATAATACACATACCCGGTACGGAAAGCAGTCTTGTATATGTCCTCTTCCTTAATGCATACTTGATGGTATCCTGATCTCATATCAATATTCGAGAACACTATTGCTCCCTTCAACTGATCAACAAGTCATCAATCCTCGGCAACAAATACCTGTTCTTGATGGTCACTTTGTTCAATCGCCTATAATCAATGCATAACTTGGGATTACCATCCTTCTTCTTCACAAACAACATTGGTGCACTTCAAGGTGACACACTTGGCCTAATTTACCCCTTGTCAAGCATTTCCTTCAATTGCAACTTCAAATCCACCAACTCCAGTGTGCTCATATTGTATTGTGCCTTTGATGTTGGTGATGCCCCTGGTACCTAATAAATAGAAAATTCCACTTCCCTGTGAGGCAAAATATCTGAAATCTCTGTCGGAAACACATCCTGAAACTACTGTAAAACCAGTTACCTTCCCATGACATTTGCATCCTCAACTTCCTTACCTTTGTCATTGGAAATATGCTCTTGGAATAACACACACCCTTTCCTATGACTGCGCTTTTCATGCATAGATGTAGCCATTCCAACTGATGTTGCCTTCTTCTTACCTTGCAAGGTCCTATGTTCCCCATTGTCATCCAGGCACTTAATGGATTTGTCATAACAGTCCACCTTAGTCCTATGAAGATATAACCAATCCATACCCAAAAGCATACTATATGATCCCAATGGAAGTACGTTCAGATGTGCTGATGTATGCATACCATTCAACTCAAATGCACAAGCTCTTACCCAATGATGAACTCTTTTATTTGTACCTGTATCCAACTGCATTAACCAAGATTCTGCATTCACTTCTTTATTCAAACTTGTTGAAGAAAGTGTAACTAGGTTCGATATTTACAAATGTAATTTTGATCTTTGTACTTGTTGAATTAAGGCTTCTGTGATCCATAAAAGGTTTATGAGAAGAGTCTTCAGCGAAAATCACATCATAATTCATATTGACGATGCATTTCAAACCAACGAGTGTGGTTCATGTTCAGGACGAGTTGAAGAACCAGATCAAGGCTCCATGTTAAATAGGGAGGGCAGGTCATCCAATGGCTATATTTGATTGGGAAATGGCTAAATTTGACTGGGCAACTAGACTTGACCAATGAATACTAAGTAATGGCTATGATTGACTGGGAAAAAAGACCAAGGGATAAGAAAGGAAAAATTAATTAGTTAATTAAATTTTTCAGCTATATTACCTTAACTATTAAGAGAATGAATTAATAATCTATTAAAAGGCCTTTTTTTTGGACAAAGGTACACTACTTGGGAAATGTGGTTTCCAAGGAAGGGATAGCAGTGGATCTAGAAAAGATAAGGGTTATCATGGAGTGGCAACTCGAAGGAATGTGGATGAGGTAAGATCATTCATGGG
>Ga0115850_10040_pt1 | contig 9999 bp, 13 predicted proteins | sample InSIn1SAF170_FD_83864 | JGI IMG/M metagenome (GOLD analysis project Ga0115850, IMG submission 83864) | reverse complement strand
GATCCACAACAAAAACTACAAGAAGCACAGAAATTGGAAATCAAGGTAGTTTCGCAACAATAAACAGTATTTCGAGTGGCTCAAGAGCTGTAAGCGGTATTGAATGTTGGTCCCTTGATCCCATTCATCATTCGACACATAGTAGTGGAGGAGAGAGTAGGAAACCATTTATCGAGCAATTAACCCCTGTCTTGTTGTCTCATCCGAAATCTTGGACAACCGTCAAATCAAATGGATCCAGATCAATGGTCACAAAGGATTGTGCACGTTGACTTATTGGCATACGACGAGCACTCCAAATTTGAAAGGTAAAACTCATTGTTTTGGCCTTTTTCCAAAGGCATTCGGGTTTAAAAGGAAAAGGTCGGGTTATAATAAAAAGGTAAATCGTTAGGTGATTGTTGGGGTTTCTTAAGCCATTGTTTCCACTTGCGTCACTTGCTGACAACCTTATGGTGATCTTTTTCTCCTTGCTAACCTGCTAATTGAAAGAAGGCACAAATGGAAGCAAACTAAAACACAACCAATCTACTCTACACTATTGTAATGGAAATGCAACTACTTAAACAGATGAACAATTAAACCATGAATCTATGCTAGGATACATATACAATAAAGAGGATCCTTGGTTGCTAAGGTTGGGCCCTAACACAAGAGCTTCAGCCCTCTAAGTTAACTCAGTGCTGGCTCAAAACAAAACTCATTCTTATTATCAAAACTATGGATTACATCAAAAATTGTCACAAGTCTTGTAGCTCGAAAATAGAGTAGATTTTTACAACCAAAAATCTGAATCCTACAAAGGTCCTAGGCCTCTCTACTTATACATCTAAAGTCTCCAACGACTTCCTTAAAATTAGGGAGGCTCGGCTCCCAAACTCGAGATAAACTGGTGCTTCTACTTTCACTTGCTCGGTTGCCTTCTAGTCCTCATGATTTGGTTGTTTGCACTCCAGGTTGATGGAGGAATATTCGAATGGAGGGGTAGTAAATGAGGAGGATTTACCTCCTATAATTCCTCTCCCTTGTCCCATTCGATTTTTGACCAAGGTCTTTGCCAAAATTCCTTTCTTTTATTCTTTAATCCTTCATTAAATGCACATTAGACCACAAAGAAAAATATCCAACTCTAACTCATCTCATAAACAAAATATTATCAAAAGTATGCAATATGTTGTGAGAATAGTTGGTTTGACTAAGATATGAAGTGAATTAAGGCCCATATAATTACCCAATGATGAGGCTCATCATCACCCCCCTACTAAAAGTGTTGCTCATCCTTTGATCAACTTAGTCATTGTCCATGTCCTTCATGGCTCTAGTATCCTCTCTAACATCCCATGCCTCTGTTGTGGTCTCTTCTTCTTCTTCATAGAAGCCTGCTTTCCTTTCTACTTCTTCCCACTGCCTCTTTTCCTCTTCTTCTTTTCTCCCTCCTAGCATCCCTAGCAGTAGTTGTGGACTGAGTTTAGGCCTATCCAATTGACCTTAAACCTTTGCATTGATTGCTTATACATAGTTGTATTGTTGAGTGCCTTTCTCAACCTTTGAGGGGAGTGATATTCTATGATCTTCAAGCTGTGTGGAAATATGTTCCATATCCTTAAGCAGGCATGTATATTAACATCTCATAGCAGCCTAATCATATCCTCAAAATGTTAAATTTCTTCCTCTTGGGCAGCACGATATCTAGGTGCCAGCTCAGGATCATTTGCAATTAGATTATGGGTGCTTATTAGGGCCATGGGATTTGATTGTTCAACTCTAATGAAAAGAGGTTCATTTTTCTCTCTGGCCAATATTCTTTTCATCTCTGCGGCCCTTCAATCCTCATGGTTCATCCATGATGCTAAAGACATTAATTGTAGATCTCCTAACTTGAAATTAGGATCCCAAGCATTCATGTATGTGAGGGCCATGTTGTGCAAGTAAAACTCAACCATTTTGGCCCTATCCTCTAATGTACTTTGATCACAAAGATCAATAAACTACGTGTAGTCCTTAAATGGAATGTGGCCCCTTTGTGCTAGTGTTTTAATATGAAATTACAACCATTGTTCTTTGCAATAAAGAGCATAGGATTTAGCTGACATCCTACAATGGATGACCTCCAAGGAGAGGCTAGGCATAGATGCTAGTTGGTTTTCCCTTTCCTGTAGTTGTCCTCTTAGCCATGCATTTTCCCTCTCAAGTTGATCTCTCATTATTGCTTCTCTGTCCCTTAATCCATTTATCTCTTTGCCCATTTCCTTGAGCTTCTCTTCCATGTGCCAAATGTCTTCCACCCCTTTTGACTTGGCGATTTGCATCCATCTGTGGGTTCTGGCCCTCTCCTTCTTAAGTTTGGAAAAGAATCAGATGGAAAATTTTTGAGGTATCACCCTACCTCCTTCAATAAACTGGTAGTAGGAGTCTAGGTTAGGTTGGGGACTTGGTTCCTTTGTTTTAGGGTCTTCCTCTTTTGTTTCTTGCTGCTCCCCTACCTTGATTTCCAATTTCTGTGCTTCTTGTAGTTTTTGTTGTGGATCCTGTAGGATGGCCTCCTTACATAAGCGATTGATGACTTAGGGGAATCTTTTGTCTCTTGGTGTAGGGGAATCTTCAATCTCAATAGGGATTTTTGTTGATATTTGTGGCTTCCCTTATTTGATTCTTGTGCTCTTTCTTGTTCTGAAATATAGAGTGGTTTGCCTCATTCTTTTCCCTTTTTGCTTGACTGGGGTGTTGAGAGTAGTGGTGGCAGCTGCTGCCTCCCTCTCAGGGACCTCTAGAGACACCCTAGGTGACTCCTCCTTGTGTTCTTACCCTTTTGTTTCAATGCCTTCTTCCTCTTGTTGTTCTTCCTCATCTCCATTAGTTCCTTCCTTTGTTTCCTCCTCTATTTTAGCATCATCCTCCTTCTCTTCTCCTCCTTCTTATTTTGCTTCATTATGTTCCTCTATATTAGTTTCTTCTTCATCCATCTCATCCCCATATAGCTCTATATCTTCTTCTTCTTCTTTTGCCATTCTTCATAGGTCACTCCTGTTGGTTTAGTACCCGGATCTACTGCGATCCACTGATCTTTATCCACCAACAGATCCTCCATCTTGAGTTTCCACAACTCATAACTCTGACCATTGAACTTCTCAATCTCGATCTTTCCACTACTCGCCATCTTCTTTCACCACCAGAATCGATCTCGCAGATCTCCCACTGAACAGGGTCTACCACAGGCCCGAGCGAAACCCCTCAGCAACAAAGGCGTCCCCTTGAAGCCAAAACAGCTCTGATACCAAATGTAGGTTTTAACCCTGTACAGAAATTACCTGCATACGAATTCTTAAACAAAGAAAAATAAACAATGCAAGAGCAGAACACATAAAACACATATGCACAGAGATTTTCCCCTGGATCCCAAAATCGGGACTACCAGCTTGACTTTTCATTATGTTCCTTTCAATGTTACAATACATATTTATACATGCCGAAGCATCCAATACCATGGACTGAAAAACCATCGCGTCCAATACCATGTGCGAAAATCATGCACAAAACCATAGGTAGGTTCGCCCAACCTAATATAGGGTCCAAAAAAAATTTTCCCGGGGCACTGCCCCGGACTCCGTAGAGGGCAGCTACCCGCCCCCCTCAAACCCCCCTACTGCAAAGTCGGCGCAACGAAGGGGGGCTGCCGCCCCGCTCTAACCCCCCGTTTAACTACGTAGGTTAGTCGTGGAAAGAATATAACAGAACCCAACAGTGATGCCTTTGAATAGATTAAAGATGCAATGTCATGACTAGGATGATGAGGATTTAATGGTGTTTCCAAACAAGGATACAGAGGCAGGGACTAGTTGATTTGGTTTCTTCATGCAGTGTTTTATCCGAAGAAAGAACCTTCTAGGGATGCAAGTTACTATCGGCCTTCCCAACCCTCAACAGTACAATTACAGAACTTTCAGATGGGAGTTGCAGAGCAGATACAGTTCCACGGATGGTCAGTCGAATATCTAGTTTTTAATTATGCACGGGTTCATTCGACCATAGAGAGGGGGATGTTGAGAGGGGGTGGAAAGCTGGCTTTCTCGGTAGCCTTAATACCCCCATTCTCCTTTTGGTGGCTACACTACTGCTCATTAGGTGGTTTGTAATCCATCGCATGCCCTTTATGCAAGAAGTGGTTTTACTGAGTTGGAAGTGATTCCACTCACCAAACAACACGTGGCGTAGTACAGGGAAGGAATACTTCCCTCATTGCGCACTATTCTTTGGTCTGTTATGCTCATGCAATATGATCCTTAGTTGTTAGACACGCAAGATGGATCTACGGTCAAGAACAAGTGTGTAGGTTGGTCGGTCTAGGTTGACCACCGCGTGGTTAACTGATGGGCTACATGACATTGCAATATTATCCTCCATCGTTGGATCTGGTAGAGAGGAATGATGGTCAAGGATAATGGCGTTGATCAGGGGAAAAATATATTCACGGCAAGTTACGAATCATGATGGGAATCGATGGCTTTTGCGTGCTCCACATGCTCGAGGGTTATCCCACCTTCCAGACCCGAAATCGATTTAGTTGTATCCCTATTTCATCACTAGGTTCGATGCCAAATTTTAAATTGTTTGATTGTTTCCAACCCATTTTGAACCTCGTCCATCCGATCTCTGAGGGGAGATTGAGTGGTCTTAGATTTGTTGGTTTTTTGTGGACTTTGTAGGTTTTTTGGGGAGTCCATGGCCCAGTGTTTAAGCCTTTTGCTCCGGGCCATAGGCTGTAAATGGATGCTTTTTCTCTGGTCCACAGTTCCTTTGGGAATGGTGTATATCATGTAAGTTGTTTTAAGATTTAATGAAAAAGAAGGTACGACTCTTGCTTGAAAAAAAAAAAAAAAGAAGAAGAAAATCTATACATTTAACATGTAATGTTTAACAATTAGCATTTTTAATCGAAAAATGTCTGATGAATATGGTTTAGTGAAAATGTCTTTCGATTAATGTTTTATGATAGGATTTGTGGAGAGGGAGCTGGATTGACTGCGAACTTGAGGGCGCGAAGATAGGGTTACAGAGGGGCTCAAAGTTAGCTCGTTATGGAGTGCAGTAGAGGAGGGAGCTCCACTCCCTCCTATAAGGAAGTGACTGCTGGCAGAGGAAAGTCACCACTGGGTAAAGTCAGAGGTTTTGGGGAAGAAGGGGGAAAGAATAATGAAAAGGAGTCAGATGGGGCCAGGTCCAAGGAAAACAATAGCGCAAAGGAAAAAGAGGAAGAAGACAGAAGCCAGGGAACAAGGGACAAATATCAAAAGGGACCGTGGATACCCAAAATGGAGATTACTTCGAGAGTAGTGTTGAATGATCTAGCACTATAGGAGCACAGGGAACATATGGGGACCTATGCCATAATCTACAAATTCATGGGAATTTGGCCCTCAGAAAAGGCATTGTAGACATGGATCAATTACCACTGGAAACCCAAAGGTAGTATTGAACTCCATCTGGGGTGAAAGGGATTTTTTTACTGTGGTATTTACTAAAATTAAAGATAAAGACAAAATATTCGAAGGAGGACCCCACTTTTTTTGTAGCAGCAGTCCTCTATATGAGGCCGTGGAAGATGAACTTCGTTCTAGAAAGGGAGTTTGGATTGGAACTCTGTACAAGTTGCAAGGTAGTACTGTTGTTCATGGGTGCAATAGTTCTATGGTTCCTGAAAATGGAGTAGAAAATCTAGTGGTCTCTGGAGAGAAGACCATGTTGTGGCATCAAAGGCTTGGACATATTGGAGAGAAGGGCCTTCGAATACTTCATGGTAAAGGTATGGTAGAAGGTATGAATGATAGCTCTCTGGATTTTGATTTCTGTAAAAATTGTGTGTATGGGAAGCAGAATCGGGTGAGTTTCCCCTCTGGTGGTAAGAGGACGAAACAGATATTAGAACTTGTGCACAGTGATGTGTTTGGACCTATGAAGGTTCCATCACTGGGTAAGTCTGTGTACTATGTATCATTCATAGATGACTTCTCAAGGAATACATGGATATATTTCCTTAAGAAGAAATCTGAAGTCTTTGACAGGTTTAAAGAATTTAAGGCTCTGGTGGAAAATCAGACAGAGAAGAAGATAAAGGTGCTGAGGACAGATAATGGTGGAGAATTTTGTAGCAAGGAATTTGAAGAATTCTGTAAGAAGTGTGGTATAGCACGGCATAAGACTACTCCATATACACCTCAGCAAAATGGAGTCGCAGAAAGAATGTACAAGACGTTGATGGAAAGGGCAAGAAGCATGCTCAGTGGTGCCGGGTTAGGACAGGAATTCTGGGCAGAGGCGGTAGATACTGCATGTTACCTGATCAACAGATCACCTTCATCAGTGTCGGAGGATAAGACTCCACAAGAAGTATGGACTGGTAAGAAACCCTCTTTTTCACATCTAAGGGTATTTGGATGTGATGCATATGTACATGTTCCAAAGGAGAAACGAACCAAGTTGGATAGTAAATCTGAAAAGTGCATCTTTATTGGGTATAAGGATGGTTTAAAGGGTTATAAGCTTTGGAACCCAGTCACACGGAAGGTTGTGTACAACCGAGATGTGGTATTCAGAGAGGTAAAAGATGTTATTCAACATTAAGTCCAACCAAAGGAACCTGAGAAGATAGAGTTTGAGCCAAAGGAGGAAGAATCAGACTCTGCAGCAGAGGAGGAATCAGAAGATGAAGAGCCACAAACTCCGGCTGTGAGAAGATCAGTTCGAGAAAGAAGGCAGCCAGAAAGGTATAGTCCATCTGCTTTCAGTTCAAATTTTGCTTTGTCTGTTACTGATGATGATCCCAGAATTGTGAAAGAAGCAGTGGATTCAGAGGATGGAAAACTCTGGAAAGAGGCCATGGTTGATGAAATGGCATCTTTGCACAAAAATGAGGCTTGGGATCTGGTGGAGTTGCCGGCTGGAAGGAAACCCATTGGTAGCAAATGGGTGTTCAAGAAGAAGACTAATGCAGAAGGAAAGGTGGAGAAATACAAAGCTCAGTTGGTAACAAAAGGTTATTCCCAGGTGCCAGGAATTGATTTTGGTGATATTTTTTCTCCTGTTGCCAAGGTAGCTTCTATTAGATTACTTTTATCTGTTGCTGCTGCTTTTGATTTTGAGGTAGAATAGATGGATGTGAAGAAAACATTTCTTCACGGGGATTTGGAAGAGGAAATCTACATGAAGCAACCTGAAGGCTTTGCGGTGAAGGGTAAGAAAGAACTGGTATGCAAGTTAAAGAAGTCTCTATATGGGTTAAAACAGTCACCAAGGATGTGGTATCAGAAATTTGATACATTTATATGGGGACTTGGCTTCACCAGAAGCAAAGCAGATCATTGTGTGTATTTTAAATTAATTGGTGACCGTGTTATTTATCTGGTCTTGTATGTGGATGATATGTTGCTGGTTGGAAATGATAAAGAAATTATCCAGGATTTGAAGACCCAATTGTCCTCCAAATTCGACATGAAAGATCTTGGTGCTGCAAACTATATTTTGGGCATGGAAATTAAAAGAGATCGAGCAAAGAGGAAGCTCTGGTTAAACCAGAGGAAGTATGTCGAGACAATATTGCAGAGGTTTAATATGCAGGATAGTAAACCGGTGAAGGTTCCTATTCCTGTAGATGTCAGGTTATCTGCTGAACAGTGTCCCAAGACACAAGAAGAGGAAGAGGACATGTCCTGTGTTCCATATGCAAGTGCAGTCGGTAGCCTGATGTATGCAATGGTCTGTACTAGACCAGACATTGCACATGCAGTGGGAGTTTTGAGCAGGTTTATGTCAAAACCTAGGAAGGAGCACTGGACAGCAGTGAAGCGGGTTTTCAGGTATTTGCGTGGCACTAGTGATCATGGTTTGTGCTACCAAGGAAGACCAGGATTGGACAGAGTGTTGGATATTCATGGCTTTGTTGATGCAGACTGGGTTGGAGATCTGGATCAGAGAAGATCTACAAGTGGGTATGTGTTTAACCTATTTGGAGGGGTAGTCAGTTGGATGAGTAAGAAACAATCTGTAGTGGCACTATCAACTACAGAGGTAGAATACATGGCAGCCACTCATGCAAGCAAGGAAGCTGTTTGGTTGCAAAGATTGTGTTCAAGTATGGGGTTGATACAGGGAGCTATAAGAATAGACTATGACAGCCAAAGTGCAATTTTCTTGGCAAAGAACCCTGCTTATCATTCAAAGACAAAGCACATTGATGTTCAGTATCACTTTGTGAGGGATATGATAGAAGACAAAAAGGTGTTGCTGGTAAAGGTGGACACTTTGAAGAATACTGCAGATGCATTGACAAAATCTGTGAGCTCTGAGAAGTTCTCTTGGTGTAGAGAAACAATGGGTTTTTCAGGGCTGGAAAAATGACTAAACTCTCCTGTAGCCCCTTGTGGAAAGAAAACAACAAGTGGGAGATTGTTGGGTTGTGTTATATTCTTTCTACGACTAACCTACGTAGTTAAACGGGGGGTTAGAGGGGGGCGGTAGCCCCCCTTCGTTGCGCCAAATACGCAGCGGGGGGGTCACAGGGGGGCGGTAGCCCCCCTGTCTGGTTTGAAGGGGGCGGGTAGCCCCCCTGTACAGGGTCCAGGGCAGCATCCTGGGAAAAAAAATTTTGGACGCTATATTAGGTTGGGCGAACCTACCTATGGTTTTGTGCATGATTTTCGTACATGGTATTGGACGCGATGGTTTTTTGGTCCATGGTATTGGATGCTTCGACATGTATAAATATGTATTGTAACATTGAAAGGAACATAATGAAAAATCAAGCTGGTAGTCCCGGTTTTGGGATCCAGGGGAAAATCTCTATGCATATGTGTTTTATGTGTTCTGCTCTCGCATTGTTTATTTTTCTTTGTTTAAGAATTCGTATGCAGGTAATTTCTGTACAGGGTTAAAACCTACAATCTCAGGCCAACTCAGCACAACCTTGCTCTTAATAATGAGTACTCCTTGATTTTCCATGATATCTGCCAATTTGTTTGTTGTTCTTCTCACATGGTTAAAACTCAGTACGTAATCACCGTAGATGAAGCTAAATCCTCTGAAAACTTGGAGCATTCTCCATTATTTTGAGACTTTTTCTGGCTCCATGCCATAGATGATTCTTTTGACCGAGTTTATGATTAACTCAAAATCAACTTTGATGATAACATTCTGTAGATTATCCTACTTCGGGAATTCTAAATATTTCTCAAGAGCCATTAATTTTGGCATATTGTTAGTGGCTCTTCCCAAATGGCAATGGAAAATGAAAAGGAGACTGTTGTTTTCATCCCTTAACACCCCTCCACAGCCAGCAATACCCGGGTTATCTTTGGAAGCCCCATCAATGTTGTATTTCAAAAAACCCTGGGGGGGCATACCAATAATCCTTCTTATAATCCATTTTCAAAACCTTCCTGTGCATGCCCCATGGAATAAGCCTCTGCATACCTAACTTAAGAAGTATCTGTGATTCAACTTCTGAAGGTGGATTCTTAGGAAAATTTCACAGTATGGTACTTACTGTCTCCGTAAGTTGTCTTAGTATTTGCTCGAGGAGGCATTGGGAGGAACTTTTTTCATTCTTAAAGATTCTGTTGTTCCTTTCTTTCCAGATATCCCATATTATAAAGCTCGGCATTAAAGCCTAGGTTGGGCTTAGAAGTTAAAAATCAGAGAAATTTCATCTCCACTTGATTAGGGTATTGATAATACTTCCTTTCTCCCTCTCTATCTACTGGAAGATAGTGGAAAAATTATCCCACAACCAAGAGGTGAAAATTCAATTACTGAGAAGGTGCTCCATTGTTTCCTCTTGGGCTTCACAGAGTTGGCATTTGCAAGGGCCAAAAACACCCCTTTTTCAAATGTTATCCCATGTCAAAATTTTCCTGAGAATCCACCTTCAGAAGTTGAATCACAGATACTTCTTAAGTTAGGTATGCAGAGGCTTATTCCATGGGGCATGCACAGGAAGGTTTTGAAAAT
>Ga0115850_10039_pt1 | contig 10022 bp, 5 predicted proteins | sample InSIn1SAF170_FD_83864 | JGI IMG/M metagenome (GOLD analysis project Ga0115850, IMG submission 83864) | reverse complement strand
TTCTAAGGCGTTGATCTATCTTATCTATCTTTTCTTGAGCTGGTTTCATGAATAATTGAGCTATTCTGGTTATCTCTGATTTGGGCCATTTGGAACTTTGGTCAAGCAAGAATCCCATGGAAAGAGGAGCCAGAGGCAGAGTGGGTTTGAAGTGTAGCATTTCATTTATGGATTTAGGGGTAATGTAAAATAAGACAGTCCCAGATGGAGCCATAACTGCTCTTTGAGTGGGCTCATAATTGGCATAGCATAAGTGGACGATATCAGGGAGCACATTTATTGAGGGGAGGTAGTACATGGGCATGTTGGACTCCCAAATTCGATAGACATCGGTATTGCTGTGGTAGCTATTCCTAATTTCACAAAAGGCTTGGAGGTGAGGCTTGTCACCAATTAAGTCATTAATTTGGAAATCTCTGTCAGCAAGGGGAAAATATTCCAATTCTTTGTGTGGTGCATTAAGGGGTGCAATATTGAGGGCGATAGGTGCAGGAGTTTCCATGTTTGCTCATTATTTTTTTAGCTATGGAAGACGGGTTTTTGCGGAAAGTGGACAAAATAGCGGTGGTTGGGGTGTATTTTTCAAGAGCTATAGATTGAATTTGTGCGATTTTTGGTTCTAAAGATGTAATTCAGAGAAAAAACCGGAAATACACAGGGTTTGGAGGCAATTGAGTAAATACCTATGTTTTTGGGATGCACACGAGCATAATTGGCAATTTGGACGATGATTTGCAATGCAGCATGCTGGATTATGGAGGCTTGGTGGCATACTATGGCTTGCGTAGCTACACTGAATGCAAATTTGTACGCAATGGCTTTGTAATAACAATCAACAGAAATAAGCGAAAACGATAGTTTAATGGGCTTTTTTAACAAAATTTGGCTTCGCAGGCTTTTGGTGCTTTTTTCGAGTGACGTCAGCATGAAGTAATATTTGTCGTGTAGAAAGGTATGGCATATGACGTGGCGGATGACATGGAGGTGAAGTGGTGGATGACATAGGTGACGACGTCAGCGAGGGGAAGCGGGGCAGTAAATGTGTTATGAAACCAGCTCAAGAAAAGATAGATAAGATAGATCAACGCCTTAGAATTCACCCTCTTCGAGGGGGCAACCTCCTTTACATTACATAAATGAACAATTCTTCGATGATTCAAATGAAAAAACCTCATTTCTATATTTAGGAGTCTAAGGAGTCACAATATAATCCAGCCGACCTAACAATAATAATATAAAGCCACAAAAATAACAATAGAGGGATTCTATGGGGCACAGAAATAACAATATGGGGGTAATAGGGGCACAACAATATAAATAAGGGGTATAACTACAATAGTAATGGGGTAATCACTAGTATTATAGGGACCCAAGATGCCCCTCTCCTTCAAAAAAGTGTTGTCCTCAACGCTTGAGTAGTTCTAGATACTTCTGCATAAAATTCTCATCCTCCCATGTGGAATCTTCAGCGGCTAAGTTCTTCCACTTGATAAGATACTCTGAAATTGATCGATTTCGTAACTGTCGAGTTCTTGTTTCTGTGACTGCTTCCAGTTCCAATATAATTTTTCCTTCCTCATCAAGTTCTGGCAATATTGTTTGAACTGGAAGCTTGTTTCCTATAACCTTCTTTAAACATGAAACATGGAAAACTGGGTGCAATCGAGAAGCTGTAGGAAGCTCTAATTTGTATGCCATAGTACCAATCTTTTGCAACACCTTGTACGGACCATAATACTTTGGTGATAATTTATTATCCTTCTTAGCTTGCTTTAGGGACATTTGCTTATATGGTTGTAGCCGTAGGAATACCCAATCACCTACATCAAAACTTCTTTCACTATGATGTTGATCTGCCTGTTGTTTCATTCTATTTTGTGCCAACACGAGGTTATCCTTTAAGACTTGGAGGACTTGTTGTTGATGTTCGATGTGATGTTCCACTGCTTGAACCTTAGAATTTTCTCTTAAATATGATGTGATGGATGGTGGTTGATGCCCATAAAGTGCCATAAATGGGGTCATTTTTGTTGCTGTATGGAAGGAAGTGTTATACCACCATTCAGCCAGAGGCAACCATTTGACCCATTATGTCTGTTTATTAGATACAAAGCAACGAAGATATCCTTCCAAACATTTGTTTACTATCTCAGTTTGCCCATCAGATTGAGGATGATAAGATGAGCTATGAGCTAACTGAGTACCAAGACAAGAAAATAATTCTGTCCAAAAATTTCCAGTGAAAATGGGATCTCTGTCACTTACAATAATCTTTGGGTTTCCATGTAGCTTTTGAATTGTTTCCATAAATGCAGTAGAAACTGTATTGGCTTTAAATGGATGTGATAATGCACAAAAGTGTGCACACTTGGTAAGTCTGTCAACTACCACCATGATGACACTCTTTTCCTCAGACTTGGGTAAACCTGTGATAAAATCCATTGAAACCTCCTCCCAACGTTGGCTTGGAATGGATAAAGGTTGTAATAGACCCGGTATGTTAATTGTTTCAACTTTAATTTGTTGGTAAACCAAACATTTCGCCACAAACTTTTGAATATCTGATTTAAGGCCATCCCAAAAAATTCCTTCTTAGCCCTGTGGTAAGTTTTTAAAAATCCTGAGTGCCCTCCTAAGGGAGAAGTGTGCAGTTCCATAAGAATATTTTGTTTTAGCTGGGAATTGTTACAGAGGTATAAGCGATCTTTGTACCATAACGAATCATTTTGCTAGCTAAATGTATCAAATGTACTGGAATCTTGTTGTAGCTTTCGAATAAGTGCCCACACTTCTTTGTCATTCTTCCATTCCTCCCTTGCTTCACTTATCCAATCTGGTTAGATAATAGAAATGGCGCACAACAATGCTTCCACATCCTCATCCTTTCTTGAGAGTGCATCTGCAACCACATTTTGCTTCCCTTTTTTGTAGATGATTTCAAAGTCATAACCCAACATCTTTGTGACCCACTTTTGTTGCTCTTCAAAGGATAATCTTTGTTCTAAAAAGTATTTAAGGCTATCATGATCTGTTTTTACCTTGAAGTGTCTTCACATTAGGTAGGGTCACCATTTCTTAAGTGCATGGAGTATTGCCAACATTTCCTTCTCATAAATAGCTTTGCTTAAAAACTTTCCCTTGATTGGACGACTTTCAAAAGTAATGGGTCTTTCATCTTGCATTAGAACAACACCAATTCCATTTTCTAAAGCATCGCATTCCACAATAAAGGTTTTTGTGAAGTCCGGTGTAGCTAAGACCGGTGCTTGGCACATTGCCTCTTTAAGATGTTCAAAGGCCTTTGTTGCTTCCGGAGTCTATGAAAATGCATCTTTCTTCAATAATGTTGTTAGAGGTGCTGTTATTCTCCCATAATTATTAACAAACTTGCGATAATACCCTATCAACCCAAGAAATCCTCGCAGATGCTTTATGGATGTGGGGATTTTCCATTCCTTAATGGCTTTAATTTTGCTAGGGTCTACCTTAACTCCTTTATGAGATACAATATGACCCAAATATTCCACCTCCTGGACTCCAAAGAAACATTTGGATCTTTTTGCGAATAATTGTTTCTACTCCAATAGTTGTAGCACCCTATCAACATGTTCAACATGATCCTTCCAAGACTTGCTGTAGATTAGTATATCATCAAAAAATACTAACACAAATTTTCTAAGGAATGGTTTGAAAATTGAATTCATCAAACCTTGAAATGTTGAAGGTGCATTGGTAAGGCCAAAAGGCATGACCAAAAATTCATAATGACCCTCATGAGTTCTAAATGCCATTTTCGAAATGTCTTCAATCTTCATTCTGATTTGATGATATCCTGAACGAAGATCCAACTTGGTGAAGTAAATTGATCCATGCAATTCATCCAGTAATTCATCAATGACAGGAATGGGGAACTTATCTTTAATAGTGAGTTTGTTGAGCTCCCTATAATCCGGACACATGCGCCATGATCCATCCTTCTTGTGCACCAATACTACTGGAGCAGAGAAAGAACTTTGACTCGGTTGAATTATACCAGCCTCTAGCATTTCTGCAACCATACGTTCAATTTCACTTTTTTGGACATAGGGATATTTGTACGGATTGATGTTTGGAGGAATGCTACCTGGAATCAGATGAATAGCATGATCATGATCACGCATAGGTGGGAGACCTTTGGGAGTCTCAAATACCTTGGAGTGATTGCCCAGGACTTTTTGGAGATCTGGAGAAATAGATGATTCTGATGTGGAAACATCTAATGAACATAATTGTGCAATTAAACCTCTTTGCTCCTTTTTTAGAAGATTTTTCATACCATTAGAGTTGATTATCTTTCCTGGTTTCCTTGCAATACCCCTTAGTTCAACTTCCTTTCCTTTTGTAGAAAATTTGATGAAAAGTTCTTGAAAATTAAAAGCTATTGTACCCATTGGACTCCTAGTACAACATCAGCACCTCCCATTGGAATGGAAAGCATTGGGATAGTCAATACATATTCTCCCATGGACAGCTTGATATTATGGCACTTTCCAGAGCAATTTATTGTTCCTCCATTTGCAAACATCATTTGATACTCTGGTGCTGGATATAGGAAGCAATTCAATTTTTTTGCTACCCTACAATGAATAAAATTGTGGGTGCTTCTTGAATCAATCAACATTATTACCTTTTCTTCCATTTTCCTAGGTTTCCAAGTTCATAACTTGGATACCTTTCACTCCCCTAAGCCTAAGTTCCACTTTTTTTGACTCAGTGCTTTGTTTGAACATATTTCTCATTTTAACATATTTACACTATTATATAGTTCCTACATAATGTTTTCCCCGCCCCTATTATATAAATACATAAAAACCCCAACAAAACTTTAATATCCCACCCTCGGCTACACTATAGGCCATATGTTATTATACAATCAGAGTTAAAAGGTGTATTTGAAACCTTTTTAATAATCCATGGATGTGCCGTTTAGAAGGAATTAATCAACATTCGGTTGATTAATTAACTTAACCCATAGACCCAACCAAAGTTTATATACATTGCAAAACCTTATAAAACATTGAATTATCGCGCGGGTCCCCACACCATACTCATCTACTAACTCCATTTGCTATCGACTGTCCGATCTGGGCTTTCCCATCAGACAACCCACAGCAATATCAGAACCCCTCCGATGGCCGAAGGTTAGCATCTGGGAAAATGGTGGTTTTGCTGCCATACAAGAAACACGTGGCGCCCGCTCGGTGTTATCGCGACCCCTCCGCCTGAAATAGCTTTTGTCCAAAAGTGGTGCGGGATAATACCATTTTGTTGGGTCCCTATAATACTAGTGATTACCCCATTACTGTTGTAGTTATACCCCTTATTTATATTGTTGTGCCCCTATTACCCCCATATTGTTATTTCTATGCCCCATACAATCCCTCTATTGTTATTTTTGTGGCTTTATATTATTATTGTTAGGTCGGCTGGATTATATTGTGACTCCTTAGACTCCTATATATAGAAAGGAGGTTTTGTCATTTGAATCATCGAAGAATTGTTCATTTATGTAATGTAAAGGAGGTTGCCCCCTCGAAGAGGCTGAATTCTAAGGCGTTGATCTATCTTTTCTATCTTTTCTTGAGCTGGTTTCATAACATATTTGATTTATGAAGTAGGTGTATGACATGGATTGTGATCCAAGATTGAGACACATATACCCATGGATTCTCATGATTATGTGGAATATATGGTTAATTATGATTTATGGATGATACATGATTTGTGTGATTATATATGTCTAATATTGTACTAAGCAGGATGTGGTAGGGTACTTGGTCATTTTCCAACAAGGATGTTCAATTATGAATAAATGTGGAAGTCATTTCTTCAAAACCAAAATGACTGTGGAAGCCATGCACCATTATTGGTAAAATGTCATGAAGTTAATTTCATTATGAAATTCATTTGATTCCTTTGATCTATGAGATTGTAATGTGTGTAGGTCTTTGAACAAGGCCTTACTAGCGAACCATCAGATGGGTAAAAGCTCACAATCAGTACCATAAGGAGAAATGCAAAGTTTTAAAGTATAGTAGATGAGAGGGCATGGAAATTAGGGCGTGGAGTCCTAAATCCAAGAAAGATAAAGACGTGGAGTCTTGTATATTTAGGGCACAGAGTCCTGAATATTTAAAAAGATCAAGTTGTGGAATCTTGGATCTTTAGAGTAGATCAGGGTGCAGAGTCGTCAATCTACTAAGGCACAGAGATGCATGGAATAGGGGTGAGGAATTCCCATTCTCCAAAATAAAAATACCACTCATGGATGAATTTCCTTAAATAAAATTTCATTCTCACAATTCTAGAATGAATTTCTAAAAATAGAAAGTCATGTTCAGCATCTCAAGCACGACTTTCCAAAAATACTAAATCACTTTACATAAATTAGTAATCAAGAGGAGTTGAAGAAAAACGAATTAACTTATCATTAATCAATGCTAATAGTTCAATCTTGATTGAATCCTCAATATTATTATCTTTTATGAGACTATGATATTATTATTAAAAATTAATTACAAGTCAATTTTATCTCCTCAATCAATTCACACCTCTCCTTCATGACTCTCATGGCTCTATGTAACTCTCTCTCTCTCTCTCTCTCTCTTAAATAATTCATTATACTCTATTTTATGCACTCACCAAAGAATGACATATTCCTTTTCACTCATTAAAAATATGTCATAAAATATTCCTCTTACACTCTCTTTAATGCATATGTTACACTCTCCTTAACTAAGGCATGCATACCTCTCCTTAATGGCATAAGTTACACTCCTCTAAATGGAATCCAATGCATGCACATTACTCCTCCTTTATGACAAGAATTGGTTGCTCCTCCTATATATGAGTCTCATGTATTCTCACTTGGGGGATTATGAGGCCAAGAATGGAAGAGACTTGAGGAAAATAGTGAGAGGGAAAGATATGGAGAGTAGCCAATTGCTTCCATAATAAATCTAAAATTATTGTTAAAATCCTAAGATCTCTAGCTATTGAGGTTTGCCATGAGTGGTATTGAGAGGAAGTGAAAATTTGCTTCCTTAGTTTGCCTTGCAAATCTTTCTACTGTTGTCCTTTGGTACTTCTTGTGAGCTTTTGCATCTCGGGGGTTTCAAGGTGAGAAGTTATTCCTGGATATGGTTGGGAGGAAAAACTGGTGGTTCATAATGAGTTGGAAAGGATACTGGAGCTGGAGCATACTCCCATTTTTTTGAGTTGTATAAATTCATTGCCAAGTATGTTGACAACATTATGTTGTGTTTCTTTTTGTAGTTCATTACATGGTTTTTCTTATTTGGTTGTTGACTGAAACTTAGATGTATATCAAATGCCACACACTAAACGTTGAAGGAATTTAGCAATAACTTTAGTTTATTTTATGTAAGTTTTTTTTGTACAATTTCATTACAAGTTGATTTACATCATGTCTTAATGGCTGAAGCATTTAGGCTGCCATGAGTTTTATGAAAACATGTTAATAGCATAAGTTTGGTTTTTCCTTCTCTTTTCGCAACTGTAGATAATTTTGCACAATATATGTTTGACAAAAGGGATAAATGAGATAGTATGAATTTGTATTTGGTTGTGGTTTTAAATAATCTCATTTCTAGGCGTTTCTATTTCGATTTATTTTAACTTCAGGGGGTATCTATACCTTACAACCATGTCACCCCAACTTTCATTTCAAAAAACAGAGTTTCAGAATCCAGTTATGTAATCTTCTATATTTTACAGATTTGTTGCTGCTGCTTGGAGGTTTGTCTTGCTACTTTTTTTTGTAGCTGTGATTTACCTGGTAATCTCTTTTTATGAAACCAGTCTATTATATAAACTTGGAAGTATTATTTAAAGTATCAATGGTTAATACATTGATAGTTTAATAAACTTGTGACTGCTTGTTTGATAGTTTAATAGCTAGCAGCTTGTTTTGTGACTGCTAACTATTCAAAATTCCCAATGGCTGTAGCTACATCGTTGCGAGCTATTTGTAAAAATTCTTAAACATTTATAGTCATTATGTGCCTAAATTTTTGTATATGCAGCAATCAAGATGGATGACAGTTCTACTTATGTATTAGGTTAACTTCTTGGCATTACTGACAAAGAAAAAGAAATTATGTAATCTTAGATTCATGTTAGTTAATTTTGGTGAAATTGCCTTAAGGGTTATGGATGTAAGTGTTTGACAAAATGCCTTAATGGGTGTACATTTCATGCTTGCAAACTGTTTGACATAATGCTTCAATGGCTGTAGCTAATTACATCTATGAATTTTCTATAAAAATGACTAAGTAAATTTAGGATTTGTAACCAAGGTGTTTCTGGAAATATCTCAAAGAATAAGCATGATGATTCCATTGAATTAAAAATCCATGGAAGGAAAATTGGTTAGGTGAAATGTTGTAATTGTTAGCTCACATATGAATTCATAATAATTGGAAACCACTCCTTTAAAAGTTGAATTATCTTGTTTTTCTTCCCTTTGTTTTATCAAAGAATTCATAGGCATATTATCTAGAACAAAATCAAATTAGTCACTCTTAAGCACTCTTAATTGCAATAGAATGAACAATTAGCTTATTGGAAATTATGGTTTGTAAAGATTGATATTATCTATCCCACTAAAGATTCTATCATTTAAATGTGATTTTAAGACTTATGGTTGTAAGTTTTGGATCTTGAGGAACCATGACCCTGTAGCCTTAATGAGAAGTTTAATATTACCATGGGTTAGTTAGTTAGTAGAAATTAGTATGTAGAGTAAAGAATACTAATAAAAATAAAAATAAAAGTATAGATATATGACCTTGCATTAACTTTTACGTCTTAAAAACTTAAACTTAAATCGTATTTTGAGTTAGCCTTAGTATAATATTGATGGTTGGTAAAGTGGGACTTTACAAATATTCAAACAGTTAATGCTCGTTTTTCCTGTTATCCTTTTCATTTATGACTTCACATTGTTGACGAAGATCACCATACTCCAGGTCCTGCTAGGACCTTGACCATAACCAGTGGTTACTCATCATGCCCTCGTTTGCTAACTTGTTCGCCAACTTGTTCCCCTTTCGTCTGACAGCCTGGAAGTGAAGCTCCTTCATGGTTTCTATACTATTTTTAATTCTTTGTAGGATTTTATTTAGTCTCTAGTTGTCAGACACCTTGGCAACGTCCATACCCTGCTGAAGTTTCCTGCTTTCCTACATCTCCAAGGTTGAATGTCATTCTATGATCAGTGGTCTCAAATTGTAACATTTTGTGATGGCGATCCCGTGTTCCAGAGTGAAAATTTCGGCTGCATTATTGGTAGAGGTGCCGACATTGCCCTCATAAATCCTTATAATTCCCCCCTGAGCATTTCTAAAGACACCCCAAAGCTTGCAAATCCTAGATTTCCTTTTGTTGCACCATCGTAGTTGATTTTAAGGGTTCCCGGCTCCAGAGGAGACCAAGTGACAGTAGGTCCTCTATTTCTAGAGATGGTGGAGGCAATGGGGTTAGGAGTGTGATGAATATCTAACAGGTTTAGAATGCTCAAGTTGGAACAACTGGGAGGTTTGATGGGACCCAGTAGAATGGAGGAAGCCACGGGTTCCCAAATAGTTTTCTTAACAATAGAGAGGGCAATTTCCTCCTATGAGAGGTTCCTCTGAATATTTTGGCATTTCTTTCCTTCCAAAGTGCCCAACATATGATTCCTGGAGTGAGCTTCCAAGCTCTGTTAACAAGGCGGTTTAGGGAGAGAGAGGATCTCTAATTTTCAATGGTGTTAAGAATTTAGGAGGGATCCCGATCCGTGGATCTTAAGACCAAAAACACCCAATTCCAGAGCTTGTTCGTGTAAGGGCATTCACTCATCAAATTATTTGTTGTTTCTTCATTTAGATGACATAGGTTGCATCTGGAGGGTCCAATGAATCCCTTTTTTCTGAGATTATCCCAAGTGAGAATTTTCTTATGCATTATGAGCCATATAAAGG
>Ga0115850_10038_pt1 | contig 10034 bp, 8 predicted proteins | sample InSIn1SAF170_FD_83864 | JGI IMG/M metagenome (GOLD analysis project Ga0115850, IMG submission 83864) | reverse complement strand
ATTTGGAGTGCTTAGCTATTGTGGTGGAGGCCCCTCCAATCAACAGGCTGTCATCAGAAAATTGTGAATGATTTATGTTCTTGACCCTGTCCCCAAATTTTATTCCTGTGATTAATCCAACCCTTTGGCTGAAGTCCAATGCTTTGCTGAAGGATTCAGCCATTAGAATGAAGAGATAAGGTGAGATGGGGAAACCTTATCGGAGACCTATGGAGGATTGGAAAACTTCTCTAGGTCTACCATTTACGAGAGGGGAGATCCATGGCCCTGAAATGAAGGCTCGAATGAGGTTGATAAAGCGGTCATCAAATCCCATCTTCTTCAAAGCTGACAAGAGGAAGGAGTGTCTCACTCTGTCAAATGCATTGGCCAGATCAAGCTTGAGGATAAACCCTTTCTCATTTCTGGTTTGACTCGAATGGATGGCTTCTTGCACACGTAAAATGGAATCAATTATGTTTCTATTGGCTAAGAATCCCCCTTGATTTTTGGAAATGAGAGAAGGTAGCGAAGGATTTAGGCGGGTAGCAATGATTTTTGTCAAGATTTTATAGGAGGAGTTACAGAGTGATATGGGTCTGAAACGAGCAAAGGAAGATGGCCTGTTTTCTTTGGGGATGAGTGCTAGATGAGTAGCATTGGTATATCCTCTTATTTTGCCTTTTCGTTGGATCCAATTGAGCATTTTTGTCAAGTACTTTTTAATAATTCCCCAAAATTATCGATAAAAGCAGATGGGAAAGCCATCTGGTCCCAGGAATTTATCAGGTTGAAGAGTCCAGATGGATCTCCTGATTTCCTCCTCATCTATTTCCTTGCTTAAAATTTCATTCATTTCCCTGCTTATCCCTGTTGGGAGATGCTACAATAAATCTGTATAATCCTCTGCTTCCTTTGTTTCCATTAGCACGTCCCGATAGTGATATGTAGTAGCTCTTCGAATGGCTTCCTAAGTGCATTGTCTATCACCTTCTGCATCTAGGATGGAGCTAACATTATTCCTTATCTTTCTGGCTGTCGTTTTCTTGTGAAAAAAAAGCTGAGTTCTTGTCATCCCCTTGTAACCATAATTATCTCGACTTGAGCCTCCATTTTGTTTCCTCTTCTCCGTTAAGTTGATATAGTTGTAAGTAGAGTTCATTTTCCTCCTATTTGTTCTCTTGGGAAAGGCCATTATCCTCTATTGCTCTTTGGATACTCTCTAGATTGTTCTTAATTTCTTTTTTTACCTTCTCTGGTTGTTGATACTTTGTTTTAGCCCATTCTTTGGTGGCTTGTTTTGTTTTTCGTAGTTTTTCTTTCGAAATGAAACCGGGAGAGCCTTCCACGTGTTGGATCCAAGAGTTGTAAACAATTCCTGCAACTGCTGGTATATCATTCCAGAGAGAACTGTATCTGAATGGAGTGGGCCCAAGTGGCCTATGATTTTCCAACGTTAGAGTTATTGGGAAGTGGTCGGAGGCAGAGCACGTTAGAATGTTAGCATATCCAATGGAGAAATCAAAGAGAAGTGTAATATTGATGAGAATTTTGTCCAACCGCTTCGTGATGTTACCAGCACCCATCCTGTGGTTGTTCCAGGTGTATCTACGGGTTTTTGGAGGGACATCCATAAGATCATGCTCCTGCATGATATTTTCCAACTGTATTCTATATGGATCAGGCGTAAAATTGCCTCCCCTTTTCTCATCTGGTGTGGAGGATTAAATTAAAGTCACCTCCTAGAATAATTTTAGTGTTCTCTTCTATGTCCAGACTGTCTTTTAGATCATGCCAAAAACTATCCTTATCTTTGCAGTGATGCGACACATAGATGTTGTAGATGATAATGGCTTGTTGATCTGCTTTATTTTCTAGAGTCGTTTTGATCCAGTGTTGATTTATTGTTTCCAAAATACAGTTCCATATACCTTGATTCCAAATTTTTGCTATTCCTCCTAAGGCTCCTCTTGCCTCACTAATGCTTCCTCTATACTGTCTCTGCTGCTCAATGACTTTATTCATTTCCTTGTGGTTTTGTTTTGTTTCTTGTAACATAATAATTCCTGGCTTCTCAGAAATGATAAGGTCCCTTAGGGCTGCTACCTTAGAGGGGTTCCTAAGTCCCCTGATGTTCCAAGATAATATTTTCATCGGGATATGTGGTATGCGGGGACGTGCTCACCCCACTTGGTCCTTGTTGATTGCTTTTTTGTCATGCTTCCTCGGGATATAAGTTTCTATGGGTGTCTGCGTTACCATTGCTATAGCCTTTTGTGTGTTCTCATCCCTGTGCTGCTTAGCAGATTTCCTGCCTGGGCCAAGTTTCTTGGATGGTTCACTAGAATCCCCATGATATTTAGATGAGCTTCTGGTGATTCTATTGAGGGGAGGATCAGGAAGAGGCTGAGAGGAAATAGTAACAGGAAATGAGGATTCGATAGTGTCTTGGCATTGGCTTTCAGGGAGAGGGGGCTCCTGGGGATCAGGAGGAGAGTGGGGGGATGAGGGGTCTTCTTCCTCCAAAGATTCAAAGGGGTTTGATGTAGAGGGTAATGTCTAAGTCAAGATGGGAGGGAGGGAGAAGGCTGCAACTTGGATTTCTAGGGGAGGCTTTGGTTTTGGACCTGAATATTTGGGGTTTGTTTTCTTTTTTTTGACTTGTTCCCATGTGTCTCCTACCTTACCCCAAAGAACCCCCTGCAAAAACTGTGTCCAATCCCCGCACCCAGAATTGCCTTTCCCCAATTTTCCACCAAAACCCTAAAAATCCCAAATCAAACCTTTTATCTGTTTACTAGCCTAAAATCAGTGTTTCCTTGTTGGTTATCTTGCCTGTTGAAGATCTTTGCCGAGATAGACCGGAGAGAGCCCTCTCCTGCCCCGTAGGGCTAGCTACGAGGCTAAGTGGTTTGATGTTGCCTTGAAGTTTACCTTTCTCAGCCTGAGGTGAAATTTCAAGCACTAACAAAGCCCAGATGACTCAACTGAGCTGTGCTTTACTTGGGGTCTATGGCATGAAACAAACAACAGAGCATAGGTTCTTTCTCTGTGGAAGGGTCTAAATCTAGCTATCAAGAGGAACCTCCTCTCCATCTCGATCTTTGGAGACTCCAGACTAATTATATAGGCTATGAACTCTCAAAAAATTCCTTCTCAGGTGCAGTTAGCTCCCATCCTCAAAAAAATCAGACTACTATTTCCCAAGTTCTACAAAATCTCCTTCTATCATGTTCTGAGGAAGTTAAGCTCACAGGCGGACTTGGCAGCCAACCTAGGCTCTCTTAGGAGAAGGAGATATTTGTTAGTAAATGATGTTGAATCGGACTGTAGGATTCCTTAATTTTGGAGCTCTCTGGGCCTCTGTTCCCTTGAGCATTTCGTTGATTTAGATTCTCCAGACTTTGTGACCAAACAATTTTGAGCTGGCTACTGTTAGGAAATGCAGACTCATCCACAAGGGAAAATTCAGAACACAACCATGGAATTTTCGATCTCTGTTCATTGTTGGAACTCACTATTGCATCTGGGTAGGTGCTGGGGAGTTTACAAGGGCCTCTTCAAGGCCAATTTACTACTCTTGGCATTCTTGAACACTATATAACACTCTGCCAGACATTTCAAAAAGAAAACACAGTGATTCTTGGGATGATCTGGCACTCCGACGCGTTGGATGTTCTCTCTACAAGCTAGGAAGCAGAGCTAAGTCACAGAAAGCAAAAGTAGTGGAATTTCAAGGCACCATTCTGAAACCAAATCAAGTTCTTTTTCAATCCTCTATCTGCATTCACAGTGTAACTCATTTAGCAGACTATTCAAAAGCAAAATATTCTTTCCCCACCAACTGTAACAAGGAAATACAGGGTTTCAGTGTTAAAGTCTTCGGCAGATGATTTGCCAGATTTTAAATGAAAAACTAACCGTTTATTTCAAAAAAAATAAAATGGAGAGCGAAGCGCTTAGGGTTTGACACTGCTCTGCAACTGGTAGACCTTCACAGACTATGCCATTCTGCCATTGACCTTCATGAATAAGGCAGCTACAGCACAATAAGGAACAACTATCATGTAATGGAATCCCCTCAGGGGGAGGACATGATGCCTCCCCCCGCTGATACGGAAAACGGCTTACAACAGACTGAAAATGTTAGGATGGACCATCTAGAAGATACAACAACAGAGAATGAAAATACGCCAACAAATAACAACATAAATGAAGAACCACGAGTGATGTCAAACACCTGCAAGCCGGTAGCAGTTGACAGACCCAAAATCAAGCTCCCAAGTCAGAGCATCAACACGCATATCTAGTTTATGAGGGATCATTCATTGATAGGAAAGTTCATATGCCTTTGGCCAACAGAGAAAGCTTTGCACGGTTCGATCACAACCAAATGGAAGCCAAAAGGGCATATAATACTGCAGTTAGGGCCTAAGGGCTTCTTTACTGTCATTTCAAATTGTCTGGAGGACCGAAACAGGGTATTGGATGGAGGACCATATTTCTTCAATGCAGTAGGGTTGTACCTAAGAGGATGGATCGAACACTTTAACTCGAACAAAGAAGATCTAAGCTGGGCCCCAGTGTGGTTGCACCTTTATTCTCTCCCTCTAGAGTATTCGGATGAAGACTCTTTGCAAGACATTGGGAATGGTTTAGGTGAATTCATCAAAGTGGAAGAGGAGACAAATCTGAATCGATACACCTCCTATGTGTGGATTTTTGTATACATGTATCTTAGAAAAGCTCTCTCGGATGTGGTAAGCCTCTACCATGATGATTATGAATGGTTACAAACAATAGATTATGAGCATGTACCATTTCGCTGTCGAAAATGCCATGCCTTAGGCCATTTATTCCAAGACTGTCCCTCCAATAAGAAATCCACGACCACCCCTTCAATGGAAAAATCCGACCCCGATGGGTTCACAAAAGTTCCCAATCGCAAGAAGACCCATAAAAAGCCCTCTACCTCAGTCAAACAACCTGTCACCAGCACCTCCTTGCCTTCAACAACAACAACTTTGAAATCCTACACCAGCCAAAGGTTCATATTTTAGATAATTAGAAGCAACCTGACACCATTCCTAAGACTTCTGCCCATTCTGCCCCATCAAGCTCAAAGAAAGCCCTCACTTCTAAGCAACCCGCGGACACCAAAACACCTTCTCCCAGTAACATGCAGAAAAGGACTGCTCAAGATATGGAGGTAGATAGCACTCAGATGCAGCTCACGATTGTAGATGATACAGAGGCAGAGCAGGAAATAGTATAGCACATGGAAGAGGAACCGGAGAGCTTCGACATCGGAGATCTAGTTATATCGGGACTTGAACAGGCTTGTAAGAAAAAGGAATACGACAAAATTCCTGAGCGATAGCTAGAGAACTTAGAAGTAATTCTCTTAAGAGCACAGAAGCAAAGATAATTAGGCGTCCAAATTGGTAGTCAGTGGGATGGAAGAAATATCCTCAAATATAACAAGAAACGAGGATGGAAAACCGATCTTCAGAGAACCATCCACATAGGGGATATGCTGGTGGAATGTGGAAGATACTCCAAGCTCACCAAATACTATAATCCCCTTCCCAATCGTGAATCATGAAGCTCATCTCATGGAACATCAGAGGGCTCAATAGCCCGGGGAAGGGACAATTAATGAATAACATGCTACAACAGGAAAAGCCTCAAATTCTCATCTTGGAAGAGACCAAGTGTAATTCCACAACGTTGGATCAGATCCTTGCCAAAGCGTGGCCAGGAAGCAAAGAAGTGGTGGTGGAAGCCATGGGAGCCTCAGGAGGGCTAGCCATTGTTTGGGATGATAGAGATATAACACTTACCAACATACATGCCAGTAAGAACTTTATTCAGGCCAAGTTTCATTTAACAAGGACAAATGTTGATGGACACTTAACTAATGTCTACTTCCCCCAGGAGGTGACGAAGAAAGTAGACACACTAAACACCCTAACTCATATCAACTCTGAAAGATCCCACGCACTTTGGATCACAGGAGGGGACTTCAACATGATTACAAGGTTGGAGGAAAAAAGAGGAGGACGGATCAAGCTGGACTGTGAAAGCATGCACTTCAAAAACTACATTCATAACAATGGGCTTATAGATATAGAATTCAACAATGGTGTTTATACTTGGAACAACAAGCATGCATCTGTTAGACAAATTCCTGATCTCTGATAATGCAATACATCTTGGCGGGGATCTCTTGGCCTCTATATTGCCACTCTCTGGCTTGGACCATTGGCCTATTAGGTTTCACTGGCAAAGACTGGGAGACAATGTTCACAAGCCCTTTCGCTTTGAAGCCTTTTCGCTGAATCACCCCAATTTTCATAACCTAATAACAGAGACATGGAGAAATTTCACACCACCAAAAAATGTACAAGCTCCAATTCGACCTTTTGATCGCATGTGAAATTTTGAACCGGAGCTCCCGCGCCCCTGCAACCTCACCACCTACGGCCCTCCGCAGGCCTCCTGCCTGGTAGCCCCTACTGCTAGGCCTCCAATCTTCCTCCTTGGCACCCCCGCAGTTGGGTTCTGCACTCGTCCTCTAGCTAGTGCTGCGACTGGCTCCATTTTGGCCTTTCCATGCTGGGATTGACCCCTCCTAGATGCAAGACAATGAAGACCAGGCTGAGATCTTCGCCTCTCTCATTTCTAAAAATGCTACCATATGAAACAAAGCCACAGCTTCAAAGTTCGTCAAGAAACTGGCTGACATCCCAGAAATCTCCCTTCCCCCTAGTCTCCCAAGGAAGGCAATGATCTCTCTAGCAAAGACAGGTCTGGTTGGACAATTTACTAGCCTATGGCCCTCTCACAAAGTTGTACAGAAATGGGTGGAGCACAACTGGAATGCGAACATCCAAGGAAAATTTGCAATAATATTCTGTAGAAGGGGTTACTACACATTCCTATTTGAAACCAAAGAAGACCAGAATCTCATCTTCAGAAATGGTCCCTACTTCATGGATTCGAGAGGTCTCTCTCTGAACAGATGGTCCCCTGACTTCGACCCAGAAATGGATATACCTAATGTAGTCCCAGTTTGGGTTCGCTTGCCCCATCTCCCTATTCATTGTTGGGGAGATGAATCGTTCAAAGCCATTGGGAACACTGTCAGAAAATACATCGATATATGCGAACCAAAGGACAACATGCACGCATGTGCAAGGATCTGTGTTGAACTTGACTTAGGAAGGGGCCTTCCGGAAGCAATCAAGATCAAAGTGGACCAATGGACCCATATTCAACAGTTAGAATATAAACAAATCTCATTCAAATGTAAGGTATGCCATGAATATGGTCATTTTTCTAATAGGTGTAGCAAACTAAAAGAAAATGAAATGAATGAAAATGGTGAAGCCAGTGAAGACACATGGGAACAAGTCAAAAAAAAGAAAACAAACCCCAAATATTCAGGTCCAAAACCAAAGCCTCCCCTAGAAATCCAAGTTGCAGCCTTCTCCCTCCCTCCCATCTTGACTTAGACATTACCCTCTACATCAAACCCCTTTGAATCTTTGGAGGAAGAAGACCCCTCATCCCCCCACTCTCCTCCTGATCCCCAGGAGCCCCCTCTCCCTGAAAGCCAATGCCAAGACACTATCGAATCCTCATTTCCTGTTACTATTTCCTCTCAGCCTCTTCCTGATCCTCCCCTCAATAGAATCACCAGAAGCTCATCTAAATATCATGGGGATTCTAGTGAACCATCCAAGAAACTTGGCCCAGGCAGGAAATCTGCTAAGCAGCACAGGGATGAGAACACACAAAAGGCTATAGCAATGGTAACGCAGACACCCATAGAAACTTATATCCCGAGGAAGCATGACAAAAAAGCAATCAACAAGGACCAAGTGGGGTGAGCACGTCCCCGCATACCACATATCCCGATGAAAATATTATCTTGGAACATCAGGGGACTTAGGAACCCCTCTAAGGTAGCAGCCCTAAGGGACCTTATCATTTCTGAGAAGCCAGGAATTATTATGTTACAAGAAACAAAACAAAACCACAAGGAAATGAATAAAGTCATTGAGCAGCAGAGACAGTATAGAGGAAGCATTAGTGAGGCAAGAGGAGCCTTAGGAGGAATAGCAAAAATTTGGAATCAAGGTATATGGAACTGTATTTTGGAAACAATAAATCAACACTGGATCAAAACGACTCTAGAAAATAAAGCAGATCAACAAGCCATTATCATCTACAACATCTATGTGTCGCATCACTGCAAAGATAAGGATAGTTTTTGGCATGATCTAAAAGACAGTCTGGACATAGAAGAGAACACTAAAATTATTCTAGGAGGTGACTTTAATTTAATCCTCCACACCAGATGAGAAAAGGGGAGGCAATTTTACGCCTGATCCATATAGAATACAGTTGGAAAATATCATGCAGGAGCATGATCTTATGGATGTCCCTCCAAAAACCCGTAGATACACCTGGAACAACCACAGGATGGGTGCTGGTAACATCACGAAGCGGTTGGACAAAATTCTCATCAATATTACACTTCTCTTTGATTTCTCCATTGGATATGCTAACATTCTAACGTGCTCTGCCTCCGACCACTTCCCAATAACTCTAACGTTGGAAAATCATAGGCCACTTGGGCCCACTCCATTCAGATACAGTTCTCTCTGGAATGATATACCAGCAGTTGCAGGAATTGTTTACAACTCTTGGATCCAACACGTGGAAGGCTCTCCCGGTTTCATTTCGAAAGAAAAACTACGAAAAACAAAACAAGCCACCAAAGAATGGGCTAAAACAAAGTATCAACAACCAGAGAAGGTAAAAAAAGAAATTAAGAACAATCTAGAGAGTATCCAAAGAGCAATAGAGGATAATGGCCTTTCCCAAGAGAACAAATAGGAGGAAAATGAACTCTACTTACAACTATATCAACTTAACGGAGAAGAGGAAACAAAATGGAGGCTCAAGTCGAGATAATTATGGTTACAAGGGGATGACAAGAACTCAGCTTTTTTTTCACAAGAAAACGACAGCCAGAAAGATAAGGAATAATGTTAGCTCCATCCTAGATGCAGAAGGTGATAGACAATGCACTTAGGAAGCCATTCGAAGAGCTACTACATATCACTATCGGGACGTGCTAATGGAAACAAAGGAAGCAGAGGATTATACAGATTTATTGTAGCATCTCCCAACAGGGATAAGCAGGGAAATGAATGAAATTTTAAGCAAGGAAATAGATGAGGAGGAAATCAGGAGATCCATCTGGACTCTTCAACCTGATAAATTCCTGGGACCAGATGGCTTTCCCATCTGCTTTTATCGATAATTTTGGGGAATTATTAAAAAGTACTTGACAAAAATGCTCAATTGGATCCAACGAAAAGGCAAAATAAGAGGATATACCAATGCTACTCATCTAGCACTCATCCCCAAAGAAAACAGGCCATCTTCCTTTGCTCGTTTCAGACCCATATCACTCTGTAACTCCTCCTATAAAATCTTGACAAAAATCATTGCTACCCGCCTAAATCCTTCGCTACCTTCTCTCATTTCCAAAAATCAAGGGGGATTCTTAGCCAATAGAAACATAATTGATTCCATTTTACGTGTGCAAGAAGCCATCCATTCGAGTCAAACCAGAAATGAGAAAGGGTTTATCCTCAAGCTTGATCTGGCCAATGCATTTGACAGAGTGAGACACTCCTTCCTCTTGTCAGCTTTGAAGAAGATGGGATTTGATGACCGCTTTATCAACCTCATTCGAGCCTTCATTTCAGGGCCATGGATCTCCCCTCTCGTAAATGGTAGACCTAGAGAAGTTTTCCAATCCTCCATAGGTCTCCGATAAGGTTTCCCCATCTCACCTTATCTCTTCATTCTAATGGCTGAATCCTTCAGCAAAGCATTGGACTTCAGCCAAAGGGTTGGATTAATCACAGGAATAAAATTTGGGGACAGGGTCAAGAACATAAATCATTCACAATTTTCTGATGACAGCCTGTTGATTGGAGGGGCCTCCACCACAATAGCTAAGCACTCCAAAT
>Ga0115850_10037_pt1 | contig 10071 bp, 6 predicted proteins | sample InSIn1SAF170_FD_83864 | JGI IMG/M metagenome (GOLD analysis project Ga0115850, IMG submission 83864) | reverse complement strand
GCATGATGCCAAACACTCTCTTCTCTCACCAATACTTGATGAGTTTTTTTTCAAGATTGGAGGGCCTCCTTGTAGGCATCTGCATCAAATGCATACAATAATAACCCGTCTTGTCTTTAGCTTTTCATCGCTTCTTTTGGATCGTAAATCTGATCCCATTTGTGGAAGTTGTGTGAATAATCCCAGCTCGTGTGAAAAAAAAGGCAAAGTATTTTAGTTTGAACTTTAAAAGGTTTCAAATTATAATGTAAAATGGGTGACCTTCTATTTGTTTTAAATTAGCAAATGCTATTATTAGAAATAGAGGAATTTTAATATTAGTATGGCCTTTATAAAGTTTGGGCAGCATTGTAAATGATTTAATGGTCTTTGTAAAAAGATGAATGACGTTAAATATTTGTAATGTCATATTTTAATGTCATGATTGGATGAGTGAAGGGAAAAAAAAGGAGGACAGGAGCTGAATTAGTCACCAAAGAGGAGTATAGGATCTCATGTTGGAGCCCACCTGGTGGAGACTATCAGCCATGTAGATGCCATGAATGAGATAACCAATAGGGGACCATAGGAGGATTGCCCACTAAAATAAGCCACCACCTTAACTACCAGGTAGCCTGCTAAGCCAATGGAGGAGCCCACAAGTGCCAACATTGGGTGAAGAGGTGCCATAGTGGAGATTTAGGTGGAACACAACATTGGTGGTGATGGCGAGGAGTTGTGCCATGCAGGAGGTTGAATGCTATAAGTGAAGCCCGTTCAAAGGAGCATGTAGGGCCCACGATGTCTAGCAATGATCCACTATAATGGAAGGCAATGTTTGAGAGGCTTCAGCCCACTCTCACCCTCTCTCCACTCCCCTCAACCAATGCTTCCTTTGGAGCTCTATATTCTTAGATCCTTCTCGCCTCCTAAAACATCCACTCACTTTGTATGGCATGGCATTCAGATCTGTAAGAAAATCTCAAACCGTACAAGATGGGTTATTATTGTATGCATTTGATGCAGATGCCTACAAGGAGGCCCTCCAATCTTGAAAAAAAACTCATCAAGTATTGGTGAGAGAAGAGAGTGTTTGGCATCATGCATATGGGTGAGTAGGGAAGCTACCAAGTCTGTGATGGGAGCCCGAGATGCCATGTAGAGGTGAAGTTAAAGGAGCCATCATGGAGGAAAGGTTTCGATTGAGGAGGAGGTGAGTGGTGGAGTTCGCATGCAGGGGTGAAAGCCAATGGAGCCATGCATCTTCAACAATTTTTCCATAAATTTTTCAACAACATGACAAGGTGGAGTGACATGGAGGAAGCTAGCTAAAATATCAAGTCACTTGGGAATTCCACCTCCAACTGCCTCATCAAATTTACCGCCATCCTACTAGATTGCCACCAATCAAGGTAGTCACTCCAAATTTCAGTGCCAATTGACCATTTTGATCCAACAAAAAAAATATCGTGGTGAATTTGCATGGAAGCAACCAATTCAAACTTAGATTTGATTTGTTTTAGGTGTATCTATTTTTAGATGATGTAAATATTCTATGTTTAACAATAGGCATATTGTTCAAATGTAGGAGAATAGTTACAAACATCAAAAATAGGGAAATTGCTCCTATTTCAGGTTCACAGGAAAATAAATTGAGGGAGGATTGGTAATCCTTTTAGGGTGCAAAAAGGAGGATTTCATTTGAGAGCAGGAAGATTGAATTGAGTTAAATAGAGCAAGGATATTGCAAAGACCTGTCAAGTGTCGAGAGAGCCAAAGGATTCTGTGTATGTATGCATCTGCAAATTTAGTGTTGGAGCTTTTGGATGACTGAGGAGAGAAACTATGTGAGTTAAGAGATTGAGAAACCATTTTTGTAACATCGTAATTAACACAAATTTGCTGAGGGCATTGCTAGACGTAGGCTGAAGTGGCCAAGCCAGGATAATTCTTTATGTCACAAATTTTGTGTGTGTGTGTGTGTTTCTTTATAGTTGCAAATCTGTTATTTTCCTTCTTTTTTCACAAGCACTTAGTGTGATCTAACTAAGAGTGTCGATTTGTGAAGGAAGGGGTAGTTTATCATTTTTTCACAAATCAAATCAGAAGCTTATCTCTTTTACATACCCATTTTTATTTTTCTTCTCTGTTTTCTTTATGTATGCATTTTGCATCCGCCCTAAAATCATTGAAATTCAAAAGTGCAAGTTAAATAAAAGAAAAATAGTGACTTATCATTTTCCTATTTGTTCTTTGTAACTTTTTAGATCCTTTTTTGTGGTTGACCAGTCTATTAGACACCTTGTCACATTCTGTGGGCTAAGATATCATCGAGGAGGAGACCAACTATCAAGATGAGATCAATTAGAGAGGAGGTAGGGTTTAAAAATCCAATTTTTTAAATTTTTTTCTTATTACAATAATTTTAGGGATTAATTTAATAAATGAACTTCATAGGAATTAATATTTTCTTATTTTAAGCATTTTTGATTGCTAGGATTTTGTGTTTTACTTAGATTTAAGTATTTTTTAGGTATTTTACAAATTTTTTATCACAATCATCGATCAGAGCTAAAGGGGTATAATATCATTGGAGTTTGACTAGTGAATGCCGATGAATCTGCCACTAGGTCTCCTAATTATCGATGTTCAGATTCCTAGGTTTAGGATGTTTTTTAGCCTAGAGGATGTTATCCCACCATACTATAGGATGGGTGCCCATTTATTACCATTGCAGACCATAATTTATTTTAGAGTGTGGGTTTTAGGGTTGGAACCTACATGCATCGTATCCACTGGGAGAATCTTCTTTTAGCTATTTTGCTTGAGATGTGGGACTCTACCACTTCTACCTTTCATCTCTTGATAGGGGAGATGACTATTACAATTTACCAACACCAATTGGAAGGAGTACCAACCCCTCTACCAAGCACCCACTTGGTTTTCAATTCTAAAATAATAATGTTGACATAAAAATGCCTTCACTTTTACAAGACATTGTCTGGTATATAACTCACTAATATCTATAATTTTTCTCACCCATATAATCAATTTCTCATCTCAACATCTGAACATTGACAATCTAAATATGAAAATCTATTATTCTTCAACACAAACTCTCTTAGCATATTACTGCTTCCAATCTACATAAATAACTCTAATCATATCTTTATATTACCTCTTATACTATCCTTTCTTGGTTGATGATATTAGTGTCTCTTTTTCTTAAATATTTCAAGCTTCATATACTGGAAATTTTTTACATACAAAATTTAAAACTACAAACTCTTTGTTACATTCACTTGGCTGTAGAAAATATTCAAGTTTTTCTATCTTCCTCTCTACTCTGTATCCCCAATTTTTACTCCATTAACCTCATTTTTTGTTATAGACCATGCTACACCACAATGGGAGGAGTTACATGAAGCAAAAACATAACTTTCCATCTTACAAGAATCATCAATTACAACCTCTTCACCTTCAGTTACAAAAATAGAGAATAAAAATAGAATCCCCTTAATCAAAATATTCATAACTATTGATACACATATTGAAATGCAATATACACTTCACTAATGAATTTTTCGCATCCATTAGATGCAAAACGAGTGATCATATGACCACTTTTTCTTAAGAAACGAGCATTTTACAACCATTTTTGTAACTGCAAGTTGGGATATATGCCCATACTGCATTGATATACTTGCATGATTTATTTGATTATAGGATATACACTTAGAATATACCTAATAGCATTTTTTATCATTATGTAACCTTTACATATGCCCATAATTAATCTAGATGCATAATATATATACCCAGAATTTATCTAGATGCATGAGATATGCCCATAAAATATCTAGTAACATTTTTTATCATCATATAAGCTTTATATATGCCTAGAATTAATCTAGATGAATTATATATGCCTAAAATATATCTATATGCATGATATATGCTCAGAATATATACATATATATCCATACACATATCATTCATATATATAGCTATACATATAAATAAAGGAGTAGTTTATGGGTATAATATTCCTATCATATTTTATCAAGACATCTTCTGCAAGGTTTTTGAAACTTTTGATGATACATAGACATGACCTTGATACATCATTAGGATATTATGAACTCATACACTTTTACACATTTTAAATCTCAAAATAATAAAAAAATTGACTTTCCTTGAGCATAATTTTGAGTGATTATTCCTCCTATTATTTCGCTTCATCCTGAACCCAAGATATAGAATAGAAAGAAATAGATAGGAAGAAAAAATGTATATAAAAAAAAAAGAGAAGAGAGAATAAAAGTAGAATTATTGGGTGATTACAGTATCCTCTATCGAGCCTATGGAACTGGCAATAGAGAAAGGCTATAAAGGGATCTAGGGATTAATCTTCACCAGGGCTATGAACATTTGTTTAGCAGTGAGGTATACCTTACAAAGAGGCAACATGTACATCCTTCAATATGGACCTCTAGATGTTTCACATGGATGAATTAGCTTACATATTTTATGTTATTGAAACATTAAATTAATGAGCACCAAGAGAAGGAAATGAACATCATTACACTCACGCAAGTTCATAATAAACTTACGTGTATCATAAATTTGTTTTATATCATTCTTAATAGATGAAATTGAAATGAAATTAGTGTGAATATATTACTTATTACACTTCTTTATTATATTATACATTCATCTCGTTCCATAATATGTATATCTCATTATTATTATAATCTTGGTAGGTTAACTAAATTGTTATATTTGACATCTAAATAGTTATACCATACATTCATATTCATTTATCCATGTGTATAAATCCATATCATTATACATTAATACATTTATCCATGTGTGTTCATACCATTCATACTATTTTACATCATCCCATGTGTATAAATAGCCAAGAAAAATGGAAAATGATGATATCTTATTCCATACTATTACAAACAAAATATTTTCCAAGAAAAAATAGATAATAATAATAATCTAAAATAAATTAAATGATCACATCATGTTAAAACCATTCATTCATCAAAATACCAAATATTATACAATACAATGCAAATAAGCATCAACAATCCATCATAATGATATATAACATTGAAATTAAATGTAACCTTAGAATCATCGTTCATAAAATAGTACATGATAATATCAAATAACAATTCATCAAAACCATCATCATAAGCACAAGTAACCAAAATATCATCACATGTATATATCAAAAAATAATCATATGATGTCCATCACCCAACCATTAATAAACATCCATCTAATGAAACTACTAATCATGATCACAATGATCAAAAAAATGAAAATAATATAACATCCATCAACAAATATAATTCTAAACCACCAGTATCATAAGCTAATAACATTACAATAAGTAATAATTATCAATTCGTTGGGGCATCCTCATACTCGTTACCCTCATCACCACCCTAGCCACTGGTCTCATCCACCTCCTAACCTCTCTAAGTCAGTATTGAGGGACTACCTATGGTTTGATCTTGTCCTGTTTCTCATAGCTTAGCTTATCTTGGATGATGATGAGAAGAAGTAATAGTCACACTCCTATGAGAAGCCACACCCCTGCCCTCTCTCCACACTAGAACCACCTTTTGCCCCATTAGCTATAGTTGTAGGAAGTGTATGGACATATAAGGGGATGTAGCCTAGAGGAATAGGATAGTTAACACTAGGTGCATACATAAGAACACCCACCAATCAAGTGTTAGTAACCCCACGATAGTAATCTCATTACCTACAAATGTCCTACATGAACAAGGAAGACTGCCTCTTTATGCTTTCTAATATGTCAATTGTACCAGACTCCTGTTGTAAGTTCTGAACCATGTCCTAATTTGTATCCCTCTCATGTCTATAATGGTCATGATCAACCTTGTACCTAAGCCTATCCTCATCATAATGCCTATAGTGCTCAAATTGAGCATGCACAGACTCATTATCTCCAAGAGCCTGGTTGAGCAATGATCGAGAATAGGCCAATAAAAACTTAAGCTTTGATATCTCACCCAATATTTCATCTATGCTAAGAACTTGCATGGTAGGTACCTCCTCCTCTACAACTCCCTCTCTTGTATCTACCACTCGATTCTCCTCAGTATTAGGAACATCCTCCTCACCTTGTACAGCCACCTCTGGAATGTTCCCCTCATGTACCATCTCAATATCTTGACCCTCAGCTACACTAGGTCCAACCCTAAGATCCTCCACATGTTGACGTACTCATTGAACTTGATCCTCCTCATCTCCCTCCTCCTTCTTAGCTTTCCAGTAAGAAGAAAAAACCTCAGTGACACCCACATCATCATCTACAACCTCCTCATCAATAGCCTCCCCATGATTAGGATCAAGCTTTGTATAAATTAAATTCTAAAGACCCTTGATAGGGAGAGTCCCCTCTCACTTATATGTAATAGGATCTTGAGGGATGTCCTACACAAATGTGAACTAGCCCCTGACGTGATCAAATTAAAAGTACTCCAGAAACTTGATCCTCCAACCACTAAGAACTTTGGCCTATATAGTGCGTGTAAGCTAGACCTCAAGCTCATCCCATGTCAAATATAAGTAGTAAGGCCTAAATCTAACATGTTCTAGAACTATCCAAGTAATCATAGTGTGCTAAAAATGAACATGCCTACCAATACCATCTATTAGATGAATATAAAAATCCTCCCTCCACCTCATAATGCCAAAAAGATACTTTGTATGGTTGGAAAAACTAGGAACAGGGAGTCTAGGAGGATGATTCATCATAATAAGCTTATATGCCCAGGCTTAAAGAGTAATGGTCACTAACAATGATGCTCTATGACCCTATGAGTAGAAAAATAATTCTCTATAATATTGTGCCAATAAGGTAAGCTCCCAAGCATACACTATGACATGCTAAATCATATTTGCAATAATAGGTAATAGTGATCGGGGAAATCTGCCACTACTAGTATCAGGTAAGGCATAACACTAAATCATGCGCATCAAGAAGGAGAACTTGATACTCCCTTATTGATCATTATGCCAATACTTATAGTATCTGATGGCCCCCGAGATGATCTCAGACATAATTGTATTAGCCCCATACAAATAGGAAATGGCCAATATTATGTCATCTCTATCAATTATGTACTAAATATGTCAACCATGAATGGGTAACTGGTACAGATGGTGAATATCCTCCATTGTAATAGTCATCTCCCCTATCAAGAGATGAAAGGTAGAAGTGGTAGAGTCCCACATCTCAAGCAAAATAGCTAAAAGAAGATTCTCCCAGTGGATACGATGCATGTAGGTTCCAACCCTAAAACCCACACTCTAAAATAAATTATGGTCTGCAATGGTAATAAATGGGCACCCATCCTATAGTATGGTGGGATAACATCCTCTAGGCTAAAAAACATCCTAAACCTAGGAATCTGAACATCGATAATTAGGAGACCTAGTGGCAGATTCATCGGCATTCACTAGTCAAACTCCAATGATATTATACCCCTTTAGCTCTGATCGATGATTGTGATAAAAAATTTGTAAAATACCTAAAAAATACTTAAATCTAAGTAAAACACAAAATCCTAGCAATCAAAAATGCTTAAAATAAGAAAATATTAATTCCTATGAAGTTCATTTATTAAATTAATCCCTAAAATTATTGTAATAAGAAAAAAATTTAAAAAATTGGATTTTTAAACCCTACCTCCTCTCTAATTGATCTCATCTTGATAGTTGGTCTCCTCCTCGATGATATCTTAGCCCACAGAATGTGACAAGGTGTCTAATAGACTGGTCAACCACAAAAAAGGATCTAAAAAGTTACAAAGAACAAATAGGAAAATGATAAGTCACTATTTTTCTTTTATTTAACTTGCACTTTTGAATTTCAATGATTTTAGGGCGGATGCAAAATGCATACATAAAGAAAACAGAGAAGAAAAATAAAAATGGGTATGTAAAAGAGATAAGCTTCTGATTTGATTTGTGAAAAAATGATAAACTACCCCTTCCTTCACAAATCGACACTCTTAGTTAGATCACACTAAGTGCTTGTGAAAAAAGAAGGAAAATAACAGATTTGCAACTATAAAGAAACACACACACACACACAAAATTTGTGACATAAAGAATTATCCTGGCTTGGCCACTTCAGCCTACGTCTAGCAATGCCCTCAGCAAATTTGTGTTAATTACGATGTTACAAAAATGGTTTCTCAATCTCTTAACTCACATAGTTTCTCTCCTCAGTCATCCAAAAGCTCCAACACTAAATTTGCAGATGCATACATACACAGAATCCTTTGGCTCTCTCGACACTTGACAGGTCTTTGCAATATCCTTGCTCTATTTAACTCAATTCAATCTTCCTGCTCTCAAATGAAATCCTCCTTTTTGCACCCTAAAAGGATTACCAATCCTCCCTCAATTTATTTTCCTGTGAACCTGAAATAGGAGCAATTTCCCTATTTTTGATGTTTGTAACTATTCTCCTACATTTGAACAATATGCCTATTGTTAAACATAGAATATTTACATCATCTAAAAATAGATACACCTAAAACAAATCAAATCTAAGTTTGAATTGGTTGCTTCCATGCAAATTCACCACGATATTTTTTTTGTTGGATCAAAATGGTCAATTGGCACTGAAATTTGGAGTGACTACCTTGATTGGTGGCAATCTAGTAGGATGGCGGTAAATTTGATGAGGCAGTTGGAGGTGGAATTCCCAAGTGACTTGATATTTTAGCTAGCTTCCTCCATGTCACTCCACCTTGTCATGTTGTTGAAAAATTTATGGAAAAATTGTTGAAGATGCATGGCTCCATTGGCTTTCACCCCTGCATGCGAACTCCACCACTCACCTCCTCCTCAATCGAAACCTTTCCTCCATGATGGCTCCTTTAACTTCACCTCTACATGGCATCTCGGGCTCCCATCACAGACTTGGTAGCTTCCCTACTCACCCATATGCATGATGCCAAACACTCTCTTCTCTCACCAATACTTGATGAGTTTTTTTTCAAGATTGGAGGGCCTCCTTGTAGGCATCTGCATCAAATGCATACAATAATAACCCATCTTGTACGGTTTGAGATTTTCTTACAGATCTGAATGCCATGCCATACAAAGTGAGTGGATGTTTTAGGAGGCGAGAAGGATCTAAGAATATAGAGCTCCAAAGGAAGCATTGGTTGAGGGGAGTGGAGAGAGGGTGAGAGTGGGCTGAAGCCTCTCAAACATTGCCTTCCATTATAGTGGATCATTGCTAGACATCGTGGGCCCTACATGCTCCTTTGAACGGGCTTCACTTATAGCATTCAACCTCCTGCATGGCACAACTCCTCGCCATCACCACCAATGTTGTGTTCCACCTAAATCTCCACTATGGCACCTCTTCACCCAATGTTGGCACTTGTGGGCTCCTCCATTGGCTTAGCAGGCTACCTGGTAGTTAAGGTGGTGGCTTATTTTAGTGGGCAATCCTCCTATGGTCCCCTATTGGTTATCTCATTCATGGCATCTACATGGCTGATAGTCTCCACCAGGTGGGCTCCAACATGAGATCCTATACTCCTCTTTGGTGACTAATTCAGCTCCTGTCCTCCTTTTTTTTCCCTTCACTCATCCAATCATGACATTAAAATATGACATTACAAATATTTAACGTCATTCATCTTTTTACAAAGACCATTAAATCATTTACAATGCTGCCCAAACTTTATAAAGGCCATACTAATATTAAAATTCCTCTATTTCTAATAATAGCATTTGCTAATTTAAAACAAATAGAAGGTCACCCATTTTACATTATAATTTGAAACCTTTTAAAGTTCAAACTAAAATACTTTGCCTTTTTTTTCACACGAGCTGGGATTATTCACACAACTTCCACAAATGGGATCAGATTTACGATCCAAAAGAAGCGATGAAAAGCTAAAGACAAGACGGGTTATTATTGTATGCATTTGATGCAGATGCCTACAAGGAGGCCCTCCAATCTTGAAAAAAAACTCATCAAGTATTGGTGAGAGAAGAGAGTGTTTGGCATCATGC
>Ga0115850_10035_pt1 | contig 10305 bp, 7 predicted proteins | sample InSIn1SAF170_FD_83864 | JGI IMG/M metagenome (GOLD analysis project Ga0115850, IMG submission 83864) | reverse complement strand
AAAAGAGTAGAAGAATTAGACTATCATGTGAAGGACCGACTCTTATATCATTGTGGGAAACTCTACATTCCACAAACTGAGAGGATAAAGATAATTAGGGAAGCACACACTTCTTTGATATCAGGTAACTTTGGGGTAAGTAAAACAGTTGCACAGCTACAAAGGTTCTGCTATTGGCCGAAAATGAATGAGACAGTTTCTAGATATGTAAGAGGGTGCGCTATGTGTGCTAAAAGCAAGCCCATCAACAGAAAACTAGGCTTGTACACTCCATTGCTAGTGCCTTCTCACCCTTGGGAAAGCGTTTCCATGGATTTTGTTGGAGGACTGCCTAAATCTAGGAAAGGTCATGATTATCTATATGTTATTGTGGATAGGTTCAGCAAAATGTGTATTTTGGTACCTTGTAGTAAAAAGATTACAGTTGAACAAACTGCAAAATTGTTCTTTGAACATGTATGGGCTCATTTTGGACTACCCACTTCCATTATATCTTATCGAGACGCCCGATTTGTGGGGAAGTTTTGGTCGAGTCTGTGGGAATTGATGGACACCAAACTAAAGAAAAGCACGGCTTTTCATCCATAGACAGATGGCTAGATAGAAGTAGTAAACAGGACAGTGATCTAGTTACTAAGAGGTTATTGCAGCAAACATCTTAAGCTTTGGGATGAACACTTGTGTTTTGTGTAGCATGCTTACAACAGAGCTAAGCACTCTTCTACAAAGAGATCTCCTTTTGAGACTTGTTTTGTTTTCACACCAAGGTCTCCTTTGGATTTTGTCTTTGGTAAAGATACCATGGTTGATGGACACAGTGATGTGGATAAGGCAACTAGGTTCATTGAACAGATCTAGGAGATCCACCAGGCAGTACAAGAACAGTTGGAAAAGAGCCAGGCTAAGTACAAGAATAGGCATGACAAACATAGGATGGAGCATAGTTTTCAAGTTGGAGACCAAGTCTGGCTGTATGTCAGCAAGGATAAGATGCAAGGTGAAGGTAAAAAGATAAATCCTATCAGGTATGGACCCTTTAGGATAATTGAGAAGATTGGTGAAAATGCATTTCGCCTTGATCTACCAGCTTACATGCACATCTACTCAATCATAAATGTAGATTGCTTGAGATTGTTTGAACCTTCAATGTTTGAGGACCCTGAAGAGCAGAATCAATTACCTTCTATTGATGATCTGCTACCTGAATATCATAATGAATTGCAAGAAGACATAGTGTTGGACAGGAAGGTGAGGACAATGCGCAGAGGAGATGTCAAATACCTCAGGATTGGGCTCAAAGGTTCAAAGCCGAGCAACACAAAGTGGATTGAGATTGGACAAGTGAGAAAGCAATACCCTCACTTAGTCGATGCTTGAAAACCAACTTTTGGTGGTCCAAAATCTTTTTCAGTGGGAAGGCTGTGATCCAAATTGGATCCATAGAAGACTGTCAAAGAACCATGATTGTATTAGGTTGGAACAAATCTCTAAAGTATCCAAAATAGTGATCAAAAACACCCTGAACCAGTGGAAATGGAAGCTAGCATGGAACAACGAGGACCTCGATCAAAGCATGCTGACCGAGGCCCATGGAGACTGCGCAGGAGGTCAAAGTAGCCCCTGGGAGCCCTGGATCGGGAAATGGAGGTGATTTTTGATGCGCGATTAGTGCCTAGCGCTAATCGCGCATTGCTGGGCGAACAGGGCCAAAATAAAGGAAGCTCGAGCACTCGGTTGCGTTGGGAGCCAAAGAACCGTGGGTGGAAAAGACAAGAAGCGTTAAAAGTACAAAGGCGGGACCCGCACCCTGGAAACCGACGGTTTTTATTGGGGTGCTCTTAAACAGTAAGAGGTTTTGGAAGAGAGTGGAGCAATTCCACTCATCAATCGATGCTTGGCAGGTGGAGGTGAGAGAAAATGGCCATTGATCACATGCTATTGGTCGAGCAATTCAACCGCGCGAAACGTGCATATGGCGTCGGATCTGGAGACCCCAGATCGGACAGTTGACATTGTGCCCGATGGAAGAAGCGGAATCGACGAGGGAATACGCCGTGATTTGTAAGGATTTGGAATTCATTTGACCACCACGATGAAGGAAAGATTCATCCATGATGTAACTAAAGAAATGAACAGATGAAGTAGGCTGGCATCGTTTAGAGGAGGACATGTGGCCACTCCCTTCGAGTTGATGATGACGTCGAGCCAGGGAACTCCAAGCGCAGCTGCAGAAGGTGAATTGATAGAGGTAGAAGAGGAACTGAATAAGCATAGGGAATGAAAGGCTTCAAATCCATGAAAAAAGACAAGATATATAGTTAATCAGTCATCGAGAGGGACAAAGAACCCCAGAGAGACTGAGGAAGAGACCAGAATCCCAAGAGGAGGATGGAACACAGAGAAAGAAGGAAGTAAAGAAAAGTAGAAGAGAATAGAGGGCCGAGCTAACCAGAGGCAGCATCGATCACCAGAGGCTTGAGAGATCTGAGCCATCCTAGAGAGGATCTGTGTGGGCTGAGCACCGCATTGGGCTCTCCCCTGTAGACCAGAAGGTCACAGAGCTGGTAGGAAGAAGAAGTTTGTGTACTCAAGTGGCTTGGGGAATCCAAGAACCACCCTGCCAAGAAAACCTGCTTCAGGAGAACTCACACTGAGTCCCTGCATTGTAATTCTCTGCTTCAAGACACAATAAAACAAGGCCACCACTGAAAGCTGGACCGGAGATGTAGCCCTGGAGAATAGGGTGAACTCCTTATTAAAATTTCTTGTGTCTTTGTGTTTGCTTATTGTATTTCTCTGTTGTCTTTCCATTTAAATGTCTGTGTATTGGCAATCTAATTGATCCATTGCTTAAATAACACAGAACACACACCAGCATATGAGTCTGTAATACCTTTGTTTAATAAATCTTTAACTGATGTCACTCATAGGGTGAATATCACATCATACAGAATCATCCAGAACTACTCGAGCATTGAGGACAACACTTTTTGAAGGAGAGGGGCATGTTAGGTCCCTATACTACTAGTGTAACCCCTTATTGTTATTAGTACAACCCCCTTATTTTATTGTTGTACCCATGTAGTCCCTATATTGTTATTATTGTGCCCTTGCATTATTATTGTTATGTCCACTCTGATTATATTATGACCCCTTAGATTCCTATATATAGAAAGGAGGTCTTGTCATTTGTATCATCCAAGAATTGTTCATTTATGTAATGTAAAGGAGGTTGCCCCCTCAAAGAGGCTGAATTCTAAGGCATTGATCTATCTTTTCTATCTTTTCTTGAGCTGGTTTCATAACATAGTTCATCCAATTTGGACTATGTCTTCGGACCCTATTCAATCAATGGTGAATCCTTCATTCAGGAAGTGGCATCAGAAAGAAGAGAACAATCATCATTTACAAAGAGGAGTCTTATATATCCATTCTAGAAAATGGTTAAAAAATGGATAACTCTCTTGGAGAAATGGACAACACCATTTTGTTCGTGGCATCAAGAAATTTTGAAACCATATAAAATTTGTTGAAATCTAACAAAGTGAAAATCTACCCCCTAGAGAAATTTCTCAGATCATGGCTCTGCCTCTCTCTTCGCACTACTCATGGTTCTGCCACCTGCAAATTAACCTCCCTCGAACTACTTGTGCACTTCTCAGCTGCCTGGGTGCACTGATCACTGACTTTAAATATGTAAAGGTGGGCATACTTTTCAAAAACTCCTTTGGGTAGAGTGGTTATAGATTCAATGATTGTGGAGGGGGTTGGGTTGCCAAACCCCATCGCCTCCCATTTTACATAACAAAATTTAATTTTTTTGAAGGGAGGTCAGGCTGGGCCCGCCTTGGGTGGCCTGCTCACCTCACCTCCGCTCTAATGGTGGCCCCTATACCTATTCACGTGTGCAATTTTTGTTCAATGGGGGTTGGGTTCATCCCCCAAGGGCTGGCCCACCACCTACTCTTCTACGTGCAACAGGATTCTTCTAAGTATGGGGGGAGGGACCAGAGGTAGTGGCTCGCCCCTCCATAATACATATATGTTAAGGATTGTGATGGCAGGGTTAATGGCCTGCCATCCCCCTTTTTTTAATATATTTTTTTTTTTAGTTATAAAAACATGACCATTTTTGAAAATTTAGAATTTGGACAAAAGGAGATGATTTAATGAGGTGAAAATTTTCCTCAGAATATGGTCAGAGTTGGCCAGATTCCGTCTACTGGAAAAATTGCAAATTGTGTCTCCATTAAGCCTACTGAGTTAGTAAAAGTCAACCAAAATTTTGACTGCCTATATCTTCCTCATTCAGAGTTGAACTGGATTTTTGTTCACACCATTTGAATAAAGGTGACAAACACTTCGATCTAATGTCAAGTTAATCGACTTTCCACCACTTTGAATTTTGAGCCTTTTCCATGCCACTGGTGTCTAGAGATCCACCTAGATCATTCTTAATAAAGACCTCCAGACTTCCCCATGTCTACATTTCAATTATCAAGCCATTTTGCATTTAAATCATTTTAATTTTCCCTTCCAATTCATATATTAAATCTATGGCCAATATATTCAGCAACACAGTATCATTATTTTGACAACATGTTGTGATATTTAATGGTTGTTACAAAGCCATAACATTATTATTTTTTATTATGTAATTTCTTTCATTTTTCCATGCCTATTTCTGGTTAACCATGATGCCTTGAGTGCATAAGTCATGAGCGTAATAGTTCATAAGATTAATTTTTTTTGTAATAAAACATTCAATTAATTTTGGTGTTTAAATCATCTATAGAGAAAGATAAGCTACAATTGGCCTGAGGTATGAAACTGGATTAAATGAATGGTGATGTTGAGATTAAATCCTACAAATCAAACACAACATAGGGATGATCTTAGGTACAACATTGACTTCAAATAATGTTGATGTTATGAAAAAAGTCTTGTGAAAGTGGAACAATCCATGGTCTCCTCAACTTGGTGTGGTCATGGGCATAATTTTTTCTCAATTCGATTAATCTCATCCATCATAATTGTGCTTTTGTCTAATTAGTATACTAGTTTTCTCTTTGGATCTCTATGGATTCACTCATTACATAATATAAATTTAGTCCTTCAAACAAAATATTGATTCATGTCCACATACATCCAATGCATTCTCACAATAAATCTATAACATTTCTTTGGGTTTATCATTCATGACTTCATACTGTTGCACACATATGGCTTACAGTGTCATGAGATTATTGTACTGTGTTTTTTGGGAGGTAGATGGCTAGGAAATTTCTAGGGCATATATTCTTATATCATGATTCTATGAAGGATGTAATTTCAAAGGTCACCATCTTATACATTTCACACTTATCAAAGATAAAAGAAGAACCATACAACTTGGTGTGGGTTGTTGTTACATTGAGATGGGACATGTAAATTAAATCCAACGAAATAGATCTAAGGGCCACATGCAAGGTAGGAATTTTATTTTTTTGCTTGGATGTTTCATTATAGGAGGATTTTTGTGACATCACTTACAACCACTTATCTTAAATAAAAAAGACTATATTTTTTAGTCCATTTTCACCAACATATAGCATCCCATGAATGACTTATCATATTGAATCGATCATCAAATGATATAATTCTGAGACACAAGTGAAGCAGTTACAGGAATGAAATATCTATGATTATAAAGGAGTAATCATTAATGCAACTTGTTATCATAACATAGTTTATTGCAATGTTGCAACATTAACATCATTAAAATGATGAGAGATTATTTGAACAAAATATATGATGTAATTTTTTACTTCATGAAATGTAACAATATCATCAAGATAAGCAAGTAGGAAAGAACATAATGAACATCGATATAACATGGAAAAGAGGAAGGGAACAACTTGAAATATTTATTTTATCAAACATTTCATGAGGGAGTTCACCCCTTACTCAATGGCATAAAAGGACTCCATGCATTTCGCATTATTGAAATTTTATGAAAGAAACATAACCTTTAACTCAAGAATAATTTACTAGAGGCCATTACATTAAACATGTTATCATGATTCCCAAACATTGCCAAGTAGTTTTCCGAGCACAACGTCTTTATGGCATGGTTGTTTCCTATAGTCAATTACCCATTGTATTTGAAAATATTCCACTCTATATGTAATATAAATATTAGCTAATAACATCATTGGATGTAATAGTAGTTAATTAAAATCCATCTTTCGATCGCTGCAAGAAAAGGTTAGTTGAAAAGCTATCACTCCATTCGTTGCGAAACTCGTGATTATTTCTTGTAAACACTATCATTAGTAAAATATAAGATTATGAGTATCAAAACCCAAATGTTTATGACCTTTATAATCAAATACAGAATCTGAGAGAATCAAAATCTCCTTATCCCCAATATTCAATTTCTATTGGTTATGATTTCTATGTAATAACTACTAGTAATTTTCTATGCATTATATCTCTAGACAAAAAAACACTTTCTTACACATGCATAAATTAAAGTAAAAGTCATATCTCTAACTAATAGGGAAAATTTTAAGGATGGAAGTGTATCTTAATGTTTAGAAACCTTGACGAATCTTACTAGTCCCTAATATACAAATTGCAAAATTTGTGTTGATATTTTTGTATAAATATTTAGATTTCCAATGATTTTATATTAATATTTTGGTGATTTCTAAGGTAATACATTGGTGTACTATAAAATTTGGGCTAATCATTTTAGAAAAAATGGAAGTTTTTTGAGTCACAAAATGGGTATGCATTTACTATTAATCTCATCAACTTTTTCATTGATTCTTATTTTTTCCATATCTTAATGTGCTAATATATTGAGGAATTATGGTAAGAAATGAAGGAATTATTTGCAGTTACGATTTAGCTAACTTTTACCCTTCTTATGCAGGAATGGGACAAAAAGAATGATTGCTCTTCCCTGACATTGGAACGGTAAAATCTAACAAGCAAAGGAAAGAATGAGTCAATTACGGACAAGGCTGAGAGCGAATCAGAGGGATCTGCGTGGAATAGGAAAGATGTCTGAATTTAGCAATCAGTTGCTAATCCCTGAGGATCGGGAGATCCTGAGGGATCACATTTATTTTTTACCCTTTATGATTATAAAAGATGACAATTGTAATAAGAAAGGGGGGAATCTCTACTATTTTTCAAATTGTAATTGTAATTACAGACTCTCACTATTGAGAGAACATGACTATATTGTAACGCTCTTTAAGTTCGATGATTAATATATAATTGAAGTTGTTGTTTCCTCTTGTTATCTGATGTAGCTTAGTAGGGTTTGCTGGCAGCTAAAGGCCCTGCATCTGGTGGATTTAACTGCTTTCCTTGTGTTATACATTTCTACTTCTCACAAGTTAGATTGGTTTGATAGTTTTCCTACTTTCTGTGATTTTATCTTCTTCACTATTTACTGTTTTCTTGTATTAAGGGAATATCTCTGTTTTATATGGTTTATAGCACTATCGTTTGATTCCGTTTACCTTCATTGTAGATTAAGTTACTTAGATAAGTATTCAAATTGATTTAATCAACTATAAAGGGTTTGATTATCACTATTGGACTCTCAGATTGATATCATTGCTATTTGGATTGTTTACTGGAGATTAAGTTTGATGTAGAATAAATTAGTTAAGAAGAGATGAGTTATTTCTACTATATTCTCAGCTGATGTTGTTGTTACTTGAATTGTTGTAAGATTTGATTTCGTTAAAGAATTGAGTTTTGATATTTCCTTTAATAATTGCAATTGGAGTTTATTAGATGCATCTGTTTACTCTTGTATCCAAAGATCTATACTACAATATAGGAGACATTACTCTCTGAACTAATAGAAACCACGTACTATGTACACTCTTGAAATAGGAGGACTTTCTCAGATTGATGATTAATGTGGGATAATTAGGAGTTTTAAAAGGCGCCGATATCACCCAACATTTTGGCGTCGTTACCGGCGAGAGTGTAGCCATATACAAAGAGTGATGTATATTTGATGATTACTGTTGAGGAATAATTGGGTATTGAAAATGGAAGGTAAGGAACTATGTAACGAGAAAGTAAAGTGGTTGCCCCTCCACCCTCTTTTCACCACAATTACAGAAAAGTGAAGTAGGTGTTTCATGCTTGTCTGTTGAGAGAGAACTGGGTATTAAAAATGGAAGGTAAGAACCTACGTATGGAGCAAGTAAAATGCGTGCTCCCCTGCTCGCTTTCCAGCAGAATTGTTAGGAACTTAGGGTAGAGATAAACATTTGAATTGTTTGCATGAATGCCTAAGAAGAAAAGACCCAAAAACAACCCAATTCCACTACCCAAACCTGAAAAATCCAAGGGACCAGTGACCCTTGGATGATCAACTTCCATTGATGACATCTTAAAGTAAGCTGAATCTCAGCCATCAGTAGGTCCCTGAACCATTTCTTCCAGACATCTTACTATCCCCCTTCGGGCCACAGGCTCAATGTCTGCAGCCTGCGCTAAGGTCCACAGTAAAATGGAAGGAACTGAGCAGAGTTTTCAAGAAATTGAAAATTTGCACCCAATTTCCTCACACGAAGGGAATTCTTGTAATATTCGTGAAGGAGGAGGAGAAACAGGGAAAACAGAGGAACCAAGATCCCCTTAGATAGTAATTGAGCAAAGGAAACCTAGTATCCTAGACCAAGGGAGTGTTGTTAAGATCATTTCCACCCCTTCTAGACATCCTAGGAATAACTCTCCAACTCCAGAGATCCGGGAAGGGTACTGTCATATATTTGATCAAATGCCCAATAATCCACAAGCACCCTAGACATCTACATTACAATATCCCATCATTGACACAACTATCAACACACCCATGAAACCTATCCCTCTACAAAATATTCACACCTTTCATGGACTCACATTAGATGATCTTGATGCATTTCTGTTTGAATTTGATGTATTATGTCAGGGTTACGATTACACTACCAACCCCCAGAAACTAACATTGTTTCCCTCTATGTTAAAAGGAGCAGCCCTGCATTGGTTTATGGGACTAGGTGGGGGCACCATAAATGATTGGGATCAAATGAAAACTGCTTTCCTTAAAAAATATCAAGACTATTGCAGATCTAGGGAACTAAAAGATGAATTATTCCAAATGGTAGCAAGACCTAGTGAAACATTGGAGGAGTATGTGGAGAATTTTCAATATAACCTCCAAATATCTCCCTATGCAAATCTACCTTTGCCTGATAATGTGCTAAAAACTGCACTGATTAGAGGGATGAAAGACCAATGGACAGAGACATTAAATATTATGGGTAAAGGTGATATATATCAAGAAGACTATGCTAACATTATTAATTTGCGTATCAGGTGCTCAAGAGGTAGTATGAGATTGAAACCAGCAGAACGCAATATGACTACCAGGGATAGCAAAATCTCTTGCGGAAGCATTACAGATACACAAATTGACAACCTACTGGAGGATTTTAAAATAGATATCTTGGGAATGTTGATGACACAATTAGACATCATGCAAGCCAAGCAGAAGTAGGCTTAAGCATAACAGAACCTTGTGATCTTTTGCCCTCGATGTAGGAAGAAGCATAGTCATAAAGAATTCCTATTGGATATGGTACAAACCTGTGCCATATGCACTAAATATCATGCCACAAAAAACTACCCATCACTCCCAGGGTTAAAAGAAGTCTTCAAGGAGGTAGAGGAAGTGACAGAACTAGTCTACCTGGTAAATCAACATCGCCAATGGCAAGCACAAAAAACTGGTACACCTACTGACCCATCTTCTTTCTTTTAGCCCTCACAATATAATTCTCAATAATACATAAGAGCTACGTGGTAGAACCAACCACCTTTTCCTAATTGGTCACAACAATCATTCTCTATGCCACCTTGGTGCAGTCAATCAAATCAAAACAATAGTTGGCCAAATTCCTCTTACTTCCCACCATTCTAGCAGAATAATACATATCCATCACAATGGCCACCCTCCACTTCACAAAACCAGAACTGGCAGTCAAGCTGGAAAATACCTACAAGCCAGCATATAGGAACAATCCCCCTACCTCAACCTACACTACCAGCACCTTACACATTGCAGCAGAACCCTCAACCCAATCTACGACCACAACTCCCAGCCCAGCCCAACCCGAATCCCAACAATAGACCAGTCCAATCTATACAAATTATTGTAGGACCAGAGATATAAATTGAGTTGAGGAAATTGGGTGCAAATTTTCAATTTCTTGAAAACTCTGCTCAGTTCCTTCCATTTTACTGTGG
>Ga0115850_10034_pt1 | contig 10482 bp, 3 predicted proteins | sample InSIn1SAF170_FD_83864 | JGI IMG/M metagenome (GOLD analysis project Ga0115850, IMG submission 83864) | reverse complement strand
AAAATAAACGCTAAATAATGCGGATTGATGTAATGGAAACATAATTGGCTCATGCCCAGTATATAAAGGTTCAAGTCCTTTGTCCGCACACAAAAGTAAACGCTAACATTATATTAAGCGTTTTTTTTTTATTATGTTTATCTTATTTTTAAAATTTAATTTCTTAATCTTTCTAAGTGGTTTTTTTTAAGCGTTTTTTTTTTTTTAAAATAATAAAAAAACGTTAAACGCCTTGATGGTATTTGATTTTAGGTAAGTATAACACGAGATTAATAGTTTGATAGTTTTAAAATTAAGTTTATATGGTATATTAAGATTAATATTACCATTATTACCTAAAGCTTCTATAGATTATACATTTATTGTATATTTAATAGGAGTGATTACAATAATATTAGTTATTTAATATTTTATCGCGCCAAGTAATAAGAAAATATATTCTTTTTTGGGCAATATATGTAGGGAGGATACCCTGAATTGAACAGGGAACATACTGTGCCACATACAGTCGTTCTACCAATTGAACTATATCCACCTTTTTAACGTTTTTTATTTTAAAAAATAAAAAAAAACGCCTAACGCTAAACACTAATGATTATGTTGGAGTGATTCGAACACTCAATAATAAATACCAAAAATTCACGACTTACCGATTAGTCTACAACATATTTAAACAAAACTCTGACTAAATCGATAAAAGTTAACGAATACAGTACACTGTTTTGAACGTTTTTTATACGTTTTTATTTATTTAAATAAATAAAAACGCTAAGCGTTTAACATTTACGCTAACACTATAGGCAACAAGACTTGAACTTGCACGGATATAAAGCCATTCCATCCTAAGTGGAAACTGTCTACCAATTCCAGCATGCCTATTTACCGTTAAAACGTTAGTGCTCGAAATAAGACTTGAACTTATAACCTAAACATCTTCAGTGTTCCGCTCTACCAATTGAGCTTCTCGAGCCTTAACGTTTTTATTTAATTATATTCGACGTTTTTTTTTATACTTTAAAAAGTATAAAAAAAAACGCTTAAATAAAAACGCTGGTGTTTTAGAGTTTTTATACGGTTTAACGCTAAACGCACGTGACTGGAGACATCAGGACTCGATCCTGAAATAACGATATGCAAAATCGCAGTTTTACCAGTTAAACTATGTCCCCTATTATCGTTAACAAGCGTATAACAATAGCCTCCAAGATGAATCGAACATCTGTCTAAATATTAACAGTATTTCGCTCTACCGTTGAGCTATGGAGGCTTTACCGACTAGAAAATATATATAATTTTTTTTTTCTTTTTAGTCGGTATAGCGTTTTTAATTATAATATATATATATTATAATTATAAACGTTTAACGTACGACTCCATTACATTATGTGTATAATATTATACTACTTCTTAATATTGTCGTTAAATGTCAATTAAACACGTTAATAAATTAGGCAACGTATAATAATAAGAATGCCATCATAAGTGCGAATAATCCTGTAGCTTCTGCAAAAGCAAAACCTAAAATTGCGTATGAGAATAATTGTCCTCTAAGAGAAGGGTTTCTAGCAACACCTAATATTAATGCACCGAAAACAACACCAATTCCAATTCCTGCACCTGTTAATCCTGTAGTAGCCATACCTGTTCCAATAATTTTTGCTGCTTGTATCATTTCGTTATTTAACGATAAAATATATATAAATTTTTTTAATTTGATAGTTATACGTTTAACGTATAAACAATTGTATTGTTTTTAACAATATATAATCCAATAAAGGGAAAATAAAAAATAAAATTTTATGCTGTTTAACTTCTTATTTTATTTTTTTTTTTTTTGCGTATATAACGTGTTTAACGTTAACGTTATAGAGTTTTGATTTTATTTAAATTTTCTTATTCAAGACTTGAACTTGAATCAAAATATTAGAAGTATCCCGCTCTACCATTAAGCTAATAAGAATATGACAACAATATGTAGTGCAAATATTTATCATTATACGTTTTTAACGTACAATAATAATACGCAATAAAATTATTTTATAGTTTTTTAGGAAGAAAAGGACTTGAACCTTTGACAGCCTTAGCTATTGAATTTACAGTTCAACCCGTCATACCCACAAACGGAACCTTCCTTTTTTTTTGTGTATTGTTAATGTTAATCAGTCCCGTGCAATTTCCACTACACGAACCGTATTTCGACTTAACACCAATCGAAGTCACGCATACGAAGATTATTTGCTAACATCTAGAAATCTCTTTTCTAATAAAAGCTAACAGTAACCAAACTTATTGCACATACTCCTTTCAGCGCCTGACGAGTGGTTAGTACCTATCTGAGATAAAATTCACCGTGACATGGTGATTCACGATTACTAGTAATTCCTTATTCATGCAGTCGAGTTACAGACTACAATTCATATTATAACCTATTTTGGGGATTAGCTCGCTATTCGCATCTTTGCTTCCCTTTGTCTAGGTGTACGTGGCACGTCTATAGCCCACAATATTAGGGTCATGATGACTTGTCTTAGTCCCTGTTATCTTATCCGATATATTAGAGAACTGCTCTATATAAAAAATAAAGCAAGGGTTTGCGTTGATTTCTGGAGCTAACCTGCATCTCACGACATCAACTGAAGACAGCCGTGCAGCTCCTGTATTCAAACAGTTATTAAATGTTTGAATATACAAATTGTGGTAAGGTTTTTCGTGGATTATCGAATTAAATAACATACTTCACTACTGGTTTCAGACACGGTCTAATGATTTCAGTTTCTGCGTTGCCACATTACTCTTGAGGTGGAGTGCTTACACTTTCATTTATAGATCAAATTATATCTAATCTATGGCACTCATCATTCTCTGCATGGACTATTAGGGTATCTAATCCTGTTTGCTACCCAAGCCTTCGTCCCTCAACGTCAGTTTTTACATAGAGGATTGCCTTCGCCGTTACCAGTCCTAACAGTATCAAAGAATTTCATCTCTCCACCGTTAATACTAAATCTAACCTCTCACATAAAACTCTAGTAAGTTCGTTCCCTTTAAGGGCAAAACCTACCGTCTAGGTACCCTTTAAACCTATTAAAGATGAATAACACTAGTCTTTACCGTCTTACCGCGACTGCTGGCACGTTAGTTTGTCAAGACACATAGATAGATTGCTGTCATTATCAATATTCTATCTAGAATTTTATGTGGGTAAACCACTGAAACACTACAATTAATGTTTCTCATTCTTCCAAGTTGCTGGTTCAGCCGTTAGGCTATTGACCAATATTCCTCACTGCTGTACTATACGTATTGGGGTTTTTTCAGACCCAATGTGATCGATCGACCTCTCAGTCTCGACTACGGGCTTTACGCTAGTTAAGCCATTACCTTAACTACTACTTTCCCGAGATTAAAAGCATCTTAAAGCGAAACTCGTAAGTTTCTTTTTAGATAACAAAGCTAAGCTTTGTTATTTATTTATAAGGAATTTTTATGCCTTACTAAAAGGTAGCCGAAAAATCATTTACTCACCTGTACACCACTTCAAATTAATTTGTAAGAATCGAGCTTACAATAAAACTTTGACGTCCGATTAGCATGTGTCAAGCATTTGGACAGCGTTCATTCAGAGCCATCATCAAACTCAACATAAATATCACGTTTAACGTAAAAAGATTATTACGTCAAACTTCTTAACAGCTTTGCATATTAATATTTTATATGTGTTTATAGTTTACCGTCCGTTAACGCTGGGCGTTTTTTTTTATAGCGTTTATGACGTTTTTTTTATTATTATGTAATACATAATAATAAAAAAACGCTAAAGCGGATCGGAGATCCGTTAAACCCTAAACGAATAAAATTATATATATAGTGCGCTTAAGATTTGAACCTAAAACTCCATGTCCGTAGCACGGCATTATACCATTTAACTAGTGCACCTTTTTTGCATTTAAACGTTTTTTTTATTATTTTTATTTATAGACGTGGCGTTTTTTTTTTTATATTTTAAAAATAATAAAAAAAACGTTAAGCGCCTAAATATAAACCTTAATGAGACCACCTGGATTCGAACCAAGAACTCAAAGTTTGAAGCTTCTTATTTTACCATTAAACTATACTCTCTGGCGTTATTTTCGTTATAGCGTTAACGCACATTAAAACCGATATACATTACAATAAATGAATACTACTATTCATACATTCATATTAATTTTTCCTATCTTGTTTTAATCTAACGTTTTTTTATAGCGTTTATGACGTTTTTTATTATTATGTAATACATAATAATAAAAAAAACGTTATTAAGACATCAAGGATAAAAAGTTGAGTATAACGTAATACTAATTACAATTAAATTTAATAAATTAATTAGGATACTCCCGTAGTATATTTTGCGATATGCAAGTTACTTGATCATTATACGATTCGTAAAGGATAGGTATAATGGCAAGTATATAAAGAAACTATTCCGGATTTATAGCTGTATACCAAAGAGAATAATGGATTGGAAAGAATAACCTGTAAGGGCTCTTTTGTAAATATCTTTCGTTGTTTTTTAATAATCACTAATCGGCTTCGCCGTTGTATTAAAAAAAGAAAGAATATGGAAACAAACCATAACTTGATAGTGACAAGATGGTGTGTTCGTTCAAACTCTTAGAGAAATTAAGTAATACACGAAGTGAATTGAAATATCTTACTAACTTCAGGAAAATAAATCAAACGAGATTCTATGATTAGTGTGAACGAAAGTAGAAATGCCTATAATAAAGCTAGCAATAGCGTTTAAAATTTAAGTAAAATGGAATTTTGTTCTGTTTGAATAAAGGGGAACCTTCCTCTAAGGCTAAATATGGTATATAAGCGATAGCATATAGTACCGTGAGGGAAACTAATGAAAGAGTAGTTTTATAAGCAGCTTGAGTTAAAACATAAAAGTAAACGAAAGCGTACCTTTTGCATAATGGGTCAGCAAGTTAATATTAGATGCGAGCAATTTTGCCCAGATAAACCAATTATGAAATAATGAATGAGTATCTAAAATTAGACCCGAAGCCTAGTGATCTTACCATGGTCAGGGTTATAAAAGCCCGCACGGGTTATCGTTGCATAGATATCCGAAGAACTGTGGTAAGTTGGTGAAAGATAAAACTGACTAGGATAGCTGGTTTTCCGCGAAACCTATGTAAGTAGGTAATTCAAACAACATCATAGCAGGTACATAATTGACTCTCAGACTAAAGCAAACGAATAATCGTTAATGTTTTGTATACATTGGGGGATTTGACCATCCTATCAGAGAGAAGTCGTAATCGGAATGGCAATGATTAAAATTGAATAATCGGACATAGTACGATAAGGTTGTATGTCTAAAGGGAAACAGCCCAGAACAAGAGCTAATAAGGTTCCAAAATTATTATTAAGTGAAATTAAGGAAGTTATTATTAAATACGTCCAGGGAATAGGCTTAGAAGCGGCCATTTTTTGAAGATCTCGTAACAGAGCACTGGTTCATTTATTTAGGTATATCCTAAATAATCTTTTAGCGGCAATTAAAAACGTTTTAACGTTTTTAATTGACCGTAAGTTAATAGCGCCGAAAATATAACGGATCTAAATAATATACCGATACCTTGTCCATCAACATTTTCATATGTTAAACATGTGACGATTTGATGGGGTAGCGGAACGTTGGGCAAATCTCAGAAAGTGTCTTTTCAAGCCACTATATTAGATTACCCAAGTGATAATGCTGGCATGAGTAACGAAAAAGGGATTATCCCTCGCCTAAAGCTTATGGTATTCGTTTAAAGTAACGGCCTCTAAGTTCATTGTCCCAAAGGATTGAATAATGAGAAAAATCTATCATATATTAACAACCTCTATTATCAAAAAAACATGTCGAAACTATAAAAGAAGTATTTAAACTGAAAAAGATGATACAAATTTTAGATGTTCGGATAGTTACGTGTATTTTGGTATAAAGTGAAGAGGTTCTGGAAAAAGATATATGTTTATTTGGCGTTTTTTTGTATTCTTTAGAATACAAAAAAACGTTATAACACTTAAAATAAAATTAAGATACCGTACCTAGGATCCTTTAAGTAAGCTAGTAGAGTATACGAAGGCGTTGAGCTAACAATCATTAAGGAACTCGGCAAACTAACTCGCGTAACTTCGGGATAAGCAGGGCCATTCCTTCACATTAATATGTGATAAAGAAGAGGAGGCATAGAATAGTGTTGTACGACTGTTTAATTAAAACAAAGCACTTTGCGTAAGATGTAAAATCAAAGTATTGAGTGTGATGTCTGCCCTATGTCGGCTGGTTAACGGATTTGCTTAATCGACTAAAATAGGTTAGGCTTTGAAGGAACCCCCGATCAATGGCGGCCTTACCTATAAGGGTCCTAAGGTAGCGGAATACCCTGGCCGTTAAATGCGGTCTTGCATGAATGATTTCACGATACAACAGCTGTCTCAATGATTGGCTCAGTGAAATTATAATAGCAGTGCAGATACTGCTTACCTCTAGGTAGACGAGAAGACCCTATGCAGCTTTACTGTTGCTAATTATTGGATATGATTTAACTAGTTTGAGTGAATAAGGTAGTTGGTAAGATACAATTGGAACACCTTTACTTAGTTTGTCATATATGTAGAATACGTTTATAGATGTAACTCATCTATAGGCTACTTCTACACAGCTAATCCTATTTGGAATAGTGAGCTTTTAAACCGTAAAGGTTTAATTGTTCGGGAAACAGTTGTTAGTAGACGGTTTATGCGGGGCACAGATCCCATAAAGAGTACCTGGGAATGTCCAAAGTTAATTTCGTAAAATTGCAGTGCATCGCGTTGCAATCAAACATTAATGTCGGAGTTTAACTCCGTTTCATTAGTGTTTTTTATTTTTAATTTGTTATTGGTCAATATAAGTATGTAAAAGGTTATACTTTTACATACGTAATTAATGGCTAATCCATTTACATTTTCTATTAGATTAGATTTATTTTTTTTTTAAGTAAGATTTTGACTATATGGAAAATAGATGTAAAAAGAACATTAATTAACTTTTAAGTTAGTTTTGTTTTTAGTTAATTATAACTAAAGATAGCGGTTTCGCCGTTGTAATAGTTATAATTTGATTTTTATTTTTACTTAGAAAGTTTAATGGCATAATCTTGCTTTACTGTTTGACATACAAGTCTATCAGTCGCGTAAGCGGGGCATATGATCACAAGATGCAGAAAGGAAAGGTCTTGGATTTTTGAAAAAGTTACGCTAGGGATTAACTGTTAGTCCTCCTTTGTTAATCAATATTATAACGGTTTAGTTTAGTATTGTTTAACCATTGGTAATTTAATTGGGTAAATTTCAAAAAAAATGGAGAAAGTCCATCGATTTGAAGCGAAGCATCTAATGATGAACGTTCAAAGACTAGAAAGTGAGTTACATGGTTATTTATTTGACCTTAACAATAATCTTTTTAACAACGCCCAGCTTCTATATCACAATATTAGCGATATTCGTTAATAACAATTATTATAATTTATACTTATAATATATAAAGTCTTTAATCTTCAACTATATATAATAAATTTCAGTATTTCCTATTGTTGTGTTAACGAATTTCATTCGTTGTACGTATATATGACAAATTACTAATCTGTCATATAAGCGTAAAAAAAAAAGTTTTTTTTTCGGTTGTGTCCCAATCGTTGTTTAAATAGCGTTATTATTATATATATATAATAATAACGTCTAATAATATAAATATATACAATGTACAATTTAGAAACAAATGACAAAAATAAAGCTTTAACCGTAAATTCAACTAAAGGTAAAGCGTTAAAAATAGTAGGAGATAGTAAACATTTCTCTCCAGCTAATAAAGAGTGAAAAAATAGTACATATGCATATAATAAAAATAGCATAAGATCTATATCTGTTTTAGATAAAATGGCAGGTAAAATGATTAAAGGTTATTTTAATTTAGGTAATAGTAAAAAAATTGCTAGATCTAAACGTATGCGTACTTTAATAAGACGTTCAACTATTAAAAGATTGTTTGTAAGTAGACCAGAAATTAAACAAACAGCTGATAAAGTAATGATAACAGTATATACTTTTGATAGAGAAAAACAATTTTATATCAGAAAATTATATTTTTACAATAAAAGTTTAAATTTATATAATTTATGATTAAACAAAACATTATCATTAGTTAGTTTAAGTGGAAATCGTTTAGGAGCTAAAAAAGGAAACTTAGGGCTATCTAGCGGCTCTGCTGTAAAAATATCAAAACGTACATTAAATCCTCTATACACAAACTCTTTAATTGGCAAAAAATCGAATTTAACAAGTCGTAATATAAAAAACAAAACATACATACATAAACATTTATTAAGTGGGGCTTCGTTATCATTATTAGCGCCAAACCATCCATTTTTATCTGTTTTAAGAAAACGTCATGCGGATCGTAGATCCGTTACACAAAAAAAATCTAGTGTTCTGAATGTATTTCAAGAAAAAACCCTAAATAAAATCAGAAAAAATTATTTTTCTAAACTTTTCGCTAAAAAATTAGGACTAGGATTAAAAAAAAACCGTTTATCTTATAAACACTTTACAGCTTTAAAAAGAAACAAATACGCAAAACGTGTAAGTAAAGCTCGTTTATTTAAACAAAATGCTAATCTGACAAATAATTCAAGAAAACATGCAGGAACTAAAATACGTATTCCTTACTACAACCTTAAATTCAAAAATGAAATGAAGTTTTTCTTTTTTAAATTAGCGTATGTTAAAAAATTTGATTATTTACGTAAATTGTTCTTTTTCTCATTTATGAAATACGCGTTATCTCTATTCCAAACAAAAGTAAGTATAACTACATCTAACGCCAAAAATATGCGTAACAATGCATTAGTGTTAAAATTTACAGTAAACAACCAAAACACAAATAATAATTTATCGGCTCAAAACCAACCACCGGTATATTATAAATTAGTAAAAAATTATTCTAACAATAAGTTAAAACTTATCCAAAGAATAAATATGGAACTATTACAATTCTTAGATTTAACATTAATTAATAATACTAATGTTAATGCCAATAGACAAAAAATATATTCTTTATATGAGTATTTCAAAGCTAACTACTTTTTACTGTTTTTAAGAAAATCATTAAAAAAAGAACTATTAGCGTTAAATTACTATACTAAATATATAATAAACCAATATAAATTTGGTAAATTTTTACCTGGTTTAAAACTATTAATAAGTAAAATATATTCTAAAAAAGTAGAGTTAAATTTAGTTAATCTAAAATATTCACATTTAAATAGTGACATATATACTGATACTATTGTTACTAAATTAAAAAAAAAAGTAGGTTTATTAAAAGTTTTAAGAAGATCTTTAAATTTAGCTAGAACTCCTTATAAATTCTTTTCTGTAAATAATGCAGCTAATTTAAATAATTTACATAGTTTAGATATATTTAAATCTTTAGCGGTTAATCCGTTAAACATAAAACAAAGCCATGTTTTTGATGACAATAAAGATATAAACCAAACAGGTAATGTTATGACTAATGACAAATTAGATGTAATTTTAAATAAATTATATCCTAATTCTTTAGCTCCTAATTTTAATCTTAAATCATTTATTACTTTAGCTTCTGAAAATAGTTTAAACAAAGCTGATACATTAGATAATGTGAGCGCTATGTCTACTGATACACTTAACCAAAGAAAAGTTGGAATGGTGGCTAAAAATATTAAAATATTAAATCAAATCAGATATAAATGAGTTACTGGTGTTAGATTAGAAGCCGCAGGTAGATTAACTAGACGTTTCACTGCTTCTAGATCTGTATTTAAATTCAGATATAAAGGTAACTTGAAAAATATAGATTATTCTCTTAAAACAGATGTATCTAAGAATAATATTTCAACTATTATGTTAAGAAATAGTGTTCAACCTAATTTACAATACTCTTTTGCCAAAAGTAAAAGACGTATTGGAGCTTTTGGTATTAAAGGTTGAATAAATAGTTACTAAACGTTTGTTCATTTTCACATATTATATATAGTAGGATTACAAGAAGATTAGATGAAGAAATAGTCTGAGCCACTTTGTAAAAAGTGGAAATAAAAGATAAAGAGCTTTTATGATAACACAAATGAACAGGCTAATTGCGCCAGAGAGTTCAAATTGGGTGCGCAGTTTGGCACCTCGATGTCGGCTTAGCTCATCCACATGAATGCAAGAGTCATGAAGGGTACGGCTGTTCGTCGATTAAAGAGCTACACGAGCTGGGTTAAATACGTCGTGAGACAGTATGGTTTCTATCTTCTAGAGGAAATAAGAGTAAAAAAAGGATAGCCCCTTCGTACGAAAGGAGTTGGGTATATTAACCTCCGGTTTACCTGTTGTTTATGTGCCCAATATTAACTTTATAAGTAGGAATTTAATTAT
>Ga0115850_10033_pt1 | contig 10689 bp, 11 predicted proteins | sample InSIn1SAF170_FD_83864 | JGI IMG/M metagenome (GOLD analysis project Ga0115850, IMG submission 83864) | reverse complement strand
ATCGGGCGCTGAACAAGATCATTGTCCAGAATAGGTATCCGATCCCGTGGGTTGATAACCTTCTGGACCAACTAAAGGGGGGGAAATATTTTAGCAAGATCGACTTGAAGTCAGGATATCACCAGGTACCAATCGAACCCTCCGATGTGTGGAAGAGTGCCTTCAAATCCAAGGAGGGCCTTTTTGAATGGTTGGTTATTCCTTTCGGGTTGACAAATGCTCATGTAACCTTCATGAGGCTGATGGATGACATCATGCGGCCATTTACCAACTCATTTGTAGTGGTATACTTGGATGACAACCTGATCTTCAGCTAGAGTTGGGAAGATCACCTCCACCACATTTGACAGGTTCCCCAAACACTGCGGTAACACAAGCTATGTGCCAATTTGGAGAAATGCACTTTTGGCATGACCCAAGTTCAGTATCTAGGATACATTATTGATGAACGGGGGGTGCATGTGGATCCAGACAAGATCCAAGTCATTTGGGATTGGCCATCTCGAACCACTCTGACAGAGCTTCGCATCTTTCTGGGTCTTGCCAATTTCTACCGCAAGTTCGTGTTGGGATTTTCTCACATCGCTTGGCCCTTCAATCAAGTCACCTCCATAAGTATGGTTGGCCTAATAATACATCACAAACATAAAGGGGAGAAACGTCACATAATACCTCATCCATGAAGAGCTTGATGTTGTATGGAAGGTGACACTGCTGGCTCATGTGAAGATCCCGTCCTTGGTGAAGCCACCTGATGGTGTATGGTTGGGGATGTGCTGTGGTCGGTAAGCCTAGCTGCTTCATGAGCTCTTCCAAAATGAGGTTCTTTTGTCTCCCACTGTCGATAATTAGCTGTAACGGGGAACCCTTTACCCACATTTAGGAGTGGAAGAGGCGCACCTCCTCCTCTGGATCTTTGGGTTCCTCCTTCTAGATCTTTGTGGTGGAAATGGTGGCATTGGTCTCCACATCGATAATCTGCTTCCCTTTGTCATTCCCCTTGTCAGGTTCCGACTCGGAGTCGGAACATGCATCTGATTCCGAAGCCTTTAGCTCAGTCACCAGTGACTGCTTGGCCCAACACTCACTTGTATTGTGCGTGGAGCTCTTATGGAACTCACAACACTTTCCCGTGTCCTTCTTCATTTTCGTGGTGTTGTACTTTGCTTGCGGATTTGGCAGGTTGTCCTAGGCCACCCCGCCTTGGCTTTGTCATTTGTTGTGTGGTTTGGGGGAACCTTTCCCTTGCTTTGGATTCACATATCAAAAGTATCGCTTCTTCTGTTTAAACTTCTGCTGGATCTTGACAGCGTATCGGTACGTTGTGCCAAGCGAGGAGATGTCCTGGAACTCCATCTCGTCCTGGATGTACCTGTGTAGGCAGCCATGATATTTGAGTACCAAATGTTGCTCAGTATCCTTGATACCTAACTTTGTGCGAAGGGTATGAAAAATATTGGTAAACTCTGGCACGTCTTGGTCCCTTCCCTGCCACACCATGGTCCACTTTATGTATTTATCCTCATAGCTTCCGACAGGGTAGTATTGCTCCTTGATGGAAGCCCGGAATGGATTTGAAGTGGGTGTGTATGAAAATAGTGAGGCCATACTTTCATCCTTCTACTCGCAATAGGTTTCCCACAAGTCCTTGATGTGGGAGGTGGCTTTGAGAAGAGAGAAAGTAATCTTTTCTTGTCCAGAAAAATCATGAGAAAAAAATACTCTTCTAGCAGATTTAACCATTTATCTACAATGTTTGCATCTATCTGAACTTCAAACGTGGTAATTTCAAAATTAACTTGTACCTTAAATGGTGTGGTGCTTCCAGAGTAGCTGTTGGAAGTGGATGTGTCACCCTTGGGTAGTGTTGAAGGATCTGGGCAAAGTTGTCCATCATCGGGTTCCTTTGTCACTCGACGGCCTCTTTGAGCAATATTTTGATAGGATCTCCTTCCCCCTCATATTTTTTTTCATTCGCTATGGGAGGCCGTTGGGATTTGCGAGGCTAGTCTTGCAAAGTTTCGACCAGTTCAAGCCCTAACTCCTTATATCCCAACCTCATTGGGGACATGCAAAGAAAAACAGAGAAAGAGCAGACCGCTCTAATACCACTAATCCGGATTTAAACAGGAATGCAACAAATTATAGATATAACCATAAATACAGAGATGCAACAGAAATAATACTTCATTTTATTAATGTAAAATACTAAAATATGCTTAGTAACAGAAATGGAAATAAACTAGCTTGGGAAATGGTAGGTTATCCCTGAGATGAGATGTGGCATCTACATGCCTCTGAACTACTTTACAATGAGGCTTAGGAGCATCTTTATCATTGAACAATAGGAGAAAATCCTAAACAACCAAAACCCTAACCCGAGGAGATGTAACACCAAGAATTTATGGGCCCCGTTGGGGTTAGTTGGACAACCAACTACTTGGGGTTGTGACTTGGTCATATTATCTCTGTTTGACGCACATGATACCCCGTTGGAAAGATCTCTATGAGGACTACGACGAAATATAATTTTATTAAAATATCACTGGTGGTATATTGCCAAAAAAACTTTGTTTAGGGCCTCAAAACGGCTTCGGAAGTTTAGGACCCGAATGTTGGCTTGTTGGGGCCTGACCCAGGTTCAGAAGTGATTTAGCCAAACAAATCCTGAAACTACTGGCCCTTTCGGCAATAGTCTATGGTGCGTGGACTGAGGTCTCACCCAAGGTAGTATGGGAGGGTGCTGGAACCAAGTTTTTGCACCCTAGGGATGTCTTGATGAAATCTAGGAAGTTCGTGAACCAAACTGGCACGCTTACGTTGCTCCGTGCAGCTGCAGCTCGTGCAACTTCTTCCGCGTAGCTCTGTAAAGAGCGCTAAGAGGTGCTGTCTAGATCCTGTATCCTTATTGTGCTATTGTTATAGATCTTAACTTAATTGTGAGGGCCCAATATTCTCATTAATCATTTAACATTCATACCAAGTGTGTGTAATCATAAAACTGTAAAGAGATGCATAAATATAACAAAAGTATAGACACACAATATTTCAGAATCAACTTATCTTTTATTAATTCTCTATCCAAGTACAATCCCAACTCTGCCCTGTGCACTCAGCTACAGGGATCCGTGCACTCAGCTGCGGACTCTACTAGGCCTCTGCGCACTCAGCTGCAGAGCCTCTACCTATCACTACGACCTAGTGCCTTTTGATCTACTTCTAACCTCTAACCATGCCTTCGTATTTATCTGTTACTTGTCAAAAACTAAGACTTCCTTTACACTTAGAGCCTCCCTCTATTTATACAATCCCATGGTCCGTGGACCATGGGTAGGCTGACACACTTTTCATTAAATTACATTATCTTAGGGTAGGCAACCCTAGACTCTTGCGCTCCGCGCCCACATTTCACGATGTCTTTACATTACACTTGACCAAAATTCAGGCTTCAAGCCCCAAAAACATGCTATGGGGGGATTCGCTGCCCAACAGTCCCCCAAAACAATCATCTTGACTCGTCCCAAGTCACTTTGCTGGTGTGGTGATTTTTGCGCAAAGTTCTTCCAACTATGTTTGGGCTGCACGAAGGTCCGCAGTGCACTACTCTGCCATCCGTTGGATCTGCTCTGCTCGCTCGGCTGAATGCTCATGGTCAGGGTCAAATCCCTGTCTTAGGTCATGCATCGCTTTCATGTGTGTAAGTTTTCCTTCGATGTCAGCTGTAATGAGGAAGGCCTCATCGATACAAGGTTGGACGTGTGCTTTAAGTACTGCCTCTTTTTGGCGCACTGCGTCAACTTGTTCCTTCAATGCCTTTGCTTGTTGTAGCCTTGTGAGCCACTAAGTTAGGACTATTGTCTATGCCATCCCACGCACACTATCATATTGCATTTGAATCTCCCCCACCATTGTTTCTTTCAGTTTTTTAGTTTCCTTAATTGTAGTATAGTTTACTATTTTTAGCAGTTTTTTGGTGTTGGGCAGCGGATCCCCCCATAGCATGTTTTTGGGGCTTAAAGCCTGAATTTTGGTCAAATGTAATGTAAAGACCCCGCGAAATGCGGGCACAGAGCGCAAGAGTCTAGGGTTGTCTGCCCTAAGATAATGTAATTTAATGAAAAGTGTGTATGGTCCGCAGACCATGGGATTGTATAAATAGAGCGAGGCTCTAAGTGTAAAGGAGGGCATGAATAACTAGAGAGAAGAAAGAGTCTAAGTGACTAAGTGTGTCTTTAGGTCATAGAGTAGGAGAAGGCTTTGCAGCTAAGTGTGCAGAGGCCTAGTAGTCTGTAGCTGAGTGCGTGGACCCCTGTATTTGAGTGCGATGGGCCGAGTCAAGTTTGTAACTGAGGAAGAAATTAATAAAGAGAAGTTTTGTTACCAATTTGTGTATATTTTCTTGGATTGATGCATGTTTTATATAAATTGAAAATATACTATTTATTTACTGCGCGCACTTGTATGAATGGTTTATATTGTTAAGTATAACTTAAAGCACACAAGTAAGCTAAAATAATCAACTAACAATGAACTACTAGTAATAACTTGGGTAATAACAACGATCGACCCCCGAGTAGGGCTGCACGAAGGCAACATTTTAGGTTGCAAGGTACGGGAAAGTGTGCATAGCGACATGCACGTAGGGTCGAACTATGGACCACTTGAACTCATCAGACATCTCCAAGGTGCAGAAACCTAGTTCTCAGACCCTCCTATACTACTTTAGGTGAGACCACAATCTGCGCTCCATGGACTATTGCCAAAAGGGCTAGTAGTACTGGGATTTGTTTGGCTAAATCACCTCCAAACCTGGGTGAGGCCCTAATAATCCAACATAGGTTCTATTGTCATTCAGAGGATCACTACCTTAATCACCTTAAGTGCCTTGTCAATGCATTCAATCCCGTCTTCAAAGCTAAATGTCAGGAGAAAACTCTTCTTCATTTCATCCCAATCAAGAGTCTTGTGTCGCAGCTCCATCTTCAAGTATCAATTGAAAAGTATAACATCTAAGGTATGAATAAGGATATGTTCCTACTCTGGTTGAGGTACCTCACCCCAAGCCTTAGTCCATCAATCCAGATGTTCAAGCATGTCATTATTATGTGTGTACTTTTCATTGAGTTGTGTTGTTGCCGAGCCAAATCTTAATCTCATCATTCTACGATATTTCTTCCAATCAACAATATTATCCTTGTGGGTTCCCCACCATATTGTAAGCATAGCTTTTAAAGCCAAATCTAGAGCCTTAAACCTGTGGTCCCCTTGTACATCTCTTTAAAAATGGTCAATAAAAATATTGACATCATATAACCCATTGTAATAAGGTAATTTACATACCTTAGTTGATATACAGCATAGATACTTTGTAAGCCTATTGTATCGTAGCATAGAGACCTCATGTAACTGATTCTGCTAGTTTTCTAATTCTTCATTTGGGTCTGATTGGCACAAACTATCCTTCTCCCAACTGATCCATCCATATGTAGTGGGATTAATCCAGTCTTCATCTCGTGTAGTGAGATTATATATGTGATCAATTTCTTCATCATCGTAGTCATCACAGACTAGCTTTGTGTATTGTGCACCTTCAGCTGGATCCAATGGAACAACCACTCTGAATCCATTCTTTTCAAATACCATGCTTCAATTTTTCAAATTAATAATAACATTCATGTCAAAATCCAAATCAATACTGAACAAGGCTGGGTATGGATTACTATCATCGACTATTTCAATAACTTCGAAATCTGCAACACACTAGCTCGCTCAATATCTACAGTCACTCCATGTAGACAACCCATTAGAATTATATTTTGTTGGTTTTCCGTGCACAGCTAGATTGGTGAACATTGCAACTTAGGTTTCCCCATACATTCCTAAGTCTTTTTTTGCAATACATTAGCATCAGATCCTAAGTCTAGAATTATCTAGTTCACCTCAAAGTCACTAATTTGTGTTGTCAACTACATTTCCCTACCAGTCCTATTCTTGCTTCGATTCACCTTATTTTCTTTGTGTTTTTCTAGTAACAACTTTTCCTTGCTAGCACAATTATCTATCACTTCTTTTATTCAATAAACTACCTTCTAATCCCTCAACAACTTCATGCATGTTTGTAAAAATGATTTCAGCACCCTAGGATCAGAGTTCTCTATCGCAATACTTTCTTTAGATTTCCCTTGTCATGGGACTATTGGTATCTGAGTTTTAGATGTAGAAGCACTTGGATCCATAAAAAAAATTATTTCCTCCATAAACACCCCCTTTTATCTTTGTAAGTCGAATCCAATACTCTTCTTTCCAGCCCTGCAAACCCATGTATCTGACTTGCCATCTACCTTGTCTTGACCAGTGGCTATACCACTTCATGTGACTATATTGACACTAGGATTTTATTCACGTGGTTTAGATCTCATCATCTGAATGTTATGCATGGGTTGTTGGTTCTTATTTTCCTGCATTTTTGCTTTTAATACAAGACAATCTTCTATAGTATGATTAAATTGTGTACAATATTGACAAGACAGATGAGTTGCATTCTAACATTCATGCGAAAAATGTCTTAGTTCTCCATAGTTGTATCAGATGATATGGACCTAACCTCTTCCAACACCTCCTCCTCACCCTCTTCCATGTCCTTGAAATCCTTTGTGATCTGTAAGTGAGCCTTCATCATTCTATGCACGGGTTTTAGCCTTCATCCTATACATTTGGGTTATGTCTATCATCAAGTCATAGCTTTGGAAATATCTTTCATTGTGGGCAATTGATTTAAAATACTTGAAATATAATTTCTTTATTGATTATACAAACTTTTGTAATAGATAATAATTGTTTATAGTATGCATTCCTGATACTTGGGAGATACTACACAAGACACTTGAATCAACGCTTGATCCAACAGGAGACTCTGGTTTCATTAGGTTGGGACCTCCTATAGCTATTTAGTCCCAATACACAGGGCATTGTTCCTTATAGTGGCCTATAGCTTTTCATTTCGTGCATGAAACTTCAGGGCACAATCCCAATTGAACCTCCTTACCCTTCTTCATTTCTTACAATTGCATGTGCAGGCTTGCTAACTGTGACTAGATCTATTGAACTCCTATATTTATATCCTGGATCGGTGAAGCCTCCAGCTTCATCGTGATCTCTAATACTCTAGCCTGTGATCTGATCTTTAGTTGAGACAATGGAACTCTTAAAAGTGGCAATAGTGAAGCTATGTACCATTCCTTATGTTGTTCATCTGAAATCTGAAGATTAGCTTGTCTAAGTAAGCACTTTATCCTTTGATCCATATCCCACACTTACTTGTTAGTTGTCTTCTTGATGTCCTTTATTATAATAACACACTGAGATTCTGATTTTGGCTTTCTAAATTATGCATTCATCGTAGTCTTTGTCTCAACCAACATAGCTTTTGGATTGGTTGTACTATATTTGATATACCATGTAAGCGCTCTATCCTGTAGCACTGTAACCAGTTGTTCTTTCTTCATGTCATTATCATTGATTTTTGTGCCTTCCACATAGCTTCTACTATGAACCAACACTGATCAAGATCCTCTTATCCCAGACCCTTGAATACATGCATTTTCACTGTATTCACCATACTAGAAAATGAAGGTGGGGGTGGAGGTGGAGGTGGAGTCATAGGTGTATGAGCTAGTGATGAAGGTGGAGATGGGTTGGATCAATGCGAAATCGTAAAAGCGACATGACCTTCTATCTGTGGTGCACCTCTAGGTATGTTAGGGTTGGTCCTTTCTCCTTCACTGTCTGATTCTCCCAATAATGGACTGTATGCACCTTCATTATATTTGTCCCAATCGGCTCTGAATCTTTTTCTGCTTCTCATATATCTATTCTGACCTATTTTAAACAAAAATTGAAAGGCATAACACCCTTTTTGCACAACAACATTTTAATCTAAGTTTTAAGTGATCTCAGGTACTTACCTCTTGGACTCTTAAAGAATCAGTGTTAAGCTTCGCTATAAGATACAAATGTGTCAATTGAAATTTTAATGATAAAAATCCCAACATACTATCCATCCAATAATAAACAACACTTGCAACCTTATAATCAGTCTCTTCAAGATGCTTGATCAGTTCAGGAGTCCACACAATAGGATCATCATGTTTCCAAGTAGGTTCATTGTTCACTAACTTTGAAAGCCACTCATGTAGTTCGTTAGGGAATGATGCAAAAAATATCTCATGCTCTTGTGTATAGAGATATCTTCGTAACCACCTCTCTTTGGACCAACATGGATTCCAATTTTCCTGAGCTGCCAACATTTGCAAATTCTGATCTATCGACTTCTCGATTTCTTTCTTAGTTGGTATCCACATACCCCACATCACACATCCCTACGATAGATCCTGGTCCTAGCAATGGAACCATTTTTTGACTTGAGGGGGCTTGGACCTAAGTTTAGAGTTAGCTTTGCTAACCAACAAAACTCTACACTATTGTCCCTTTCGGTAATAGTCCATTTAGCGTGGTGGGCTCCAGTATTGTAGCAATAATGCTACAACTCCTGGAGCTTCCTTCTCTAATTTTATCAACCCGGTAGTTCGTAACAAACTTGGAAGCGACGGTGCTGTATGCACAAGTACTAGCTCTTGTCGCAGCTGTCACTTGGTCAGCTGGCACAAGTCCGCTAGGGCTCAAGCCAACTTCTATATGTTCTCAGAAGAAGCTTTCTAAATGATGAACGAAGGCTATCTCAAAGGAAATTAACCTACTTTGCAAGAATGAACCGAAAGTCAACCAAACATGGAAACCCTAGTAAACCCTAATCTGACTAGCTTAATCCCTACAATGCAATGATGGGAATGCAACTCCTAACAATGATGCCATTACTTCTAGTGATGTGAGATGCATGAATTTAAACTACTTCCATTGAAGAGAACATGTTTTTATATTTTTGCTTAAGTGGTTGGAGTTATTATGATTGTGTTTCTTACTGGGTTTTGACTGTGCAGGGGTAGTTCGAAGGGGAGGAAGGCTTGGGAAAGGTCAGGAGGGCTAGGAGAGGTTCCAGGGGATCCATAACATCATTCCATAGAAGTCCACAACGTTTAGGTGCTTGGCAACCGAGTTTGCAGGCTTCTACAGGATGTCTGCAGGGGATCCTACAGGAAGCTCGGGATTTCTATAGGAAGTCTGCTACCTTCTACAGGATGTTCTGCAGTTGGAGTTTTGGGTGATGGAGGAGTGAAGGAGATATATGGGAGGATAGGTAGGATGAAAAGGGAGCTTGAGATGGCTCAGGGGTAGAGAGATGAGATGGAGAGAGAGTACGTAAAGTTGGTTGGTGGATAGAAGGGTGGAAGCAATAAAGAATCAAAAAGATGGAGCTACGTGAACAGTACAACGGTTGGAAGGCAAACGAGCTGAACAGAGGACGAGTAGGCGACTTGGGCATGGTTGAGAAGAAGAAGAAGATAACAGAGTGATGCTGCACAGTGTAAATGGAACAAATCCTATATGTCTTACACAAAACCGAGAATTCATCCACCTATTCTAACTGTGTTATTAAACCATCGAACATAAATGTAAATCATGGAGAGAAATCATGCATGGTGTTGGAATGAAGAAGTACTGCTCAAGATCAACATGCATGGACGGTTCTATAACTAAAATGATTGTGTTGCAGCTTGCATGAACGTATAAGACTGCGTTTTTTTGGGTGGTTGGTACGGTCTACACCCCCAATCTCTAAACAGAGATGGCAGTGAGTGCACTATCAACCTTTTCTTGGAGCTCTAATGAATTCTAATCCTCCTACTCTAATCTAAGCTACTGGAAGCACTTTACCCATAAACTAATCCTACTCAATCACGCTAAAGAAATTAAATCAGCAGACTGTGTTTTCCAAATGCATGTCAAAGCAAAGAAATAAAGTGCTGAAAGGAAGGAAAAGTAACAATACCAAGAAGAGGAGATCTATTGCTCTCAGGTTGGGCCCTAACCTGAAAGCTATAGCTCCCTTAAGAACTCAGAATGGAATCTAAAGCTGCCTGCCTTTATTTAAAAGATCATAATCATCAGTCTAACATTATGCCAAAACTGGCTTACAAGAAGCAAAACCGAGCTGTAGCTCGTGCTTAGGAATTGCAACAATAGTTCAAGAGTTTAACAACAACAAAAAAGAACCCCCATCAAAGGCTACAACCTCAATATTTATACATGATGAGGACCAATGCTAGCTTCCTCAATTAGTGGAGCTCGGCTGTCCAACTAAAAGTAAACTGTTGTTCCTGTAGAATCCGTTGGCTGCCTTTGAGCTCGGTGGGGATAGCTGTTGGAGCTCGGAGTTAGGGTGGAGATCACAAGGGAGATCATTCAAGGCTGTAGACAACCTCCCTATAAACCTGCAATGCCACCTTTGCTATCTCCTTGCCTCCATCTGTGTGGTCTTTGCTCCATTTAATGTCAAAAAACCTGAAATCATCATGTATTAGTCACATAGGAATAATGCATGCCCTTCTTCCTACAAATAACACGAATATACTAAGAAATGATGCATAAGTGATAAAAGATGAAGGGTTGAGCAAGGTAAGTAGGCCAAATGAGCCCAAACTGTTACCAAAAATTGGGGCTCATCATCACCCCCCAGCTAAAATATTTGCTCATCCTTGAGAAACTAGTCCAACTCTTCATCCTTCAGTGCCT
>Ga0115850_10032_pt1 | contig 10729 bp, 10 predicted proteins | sample InSIn1SAF170_FD_83864 | JGI IMG/M metagenome (GOLD analysis project Ga0115850, IMG submission 83864) | reverse complement strand
CTGTAGCAGATGTGCAGAATGATGTCATTCCGATGGAAACTCCCTCGGGTGCTCCAGCAGTCTCCTCTGACCCTCAGTTTTCTCTGAAACGTTCTCATTTTTCTTCTTCCTCAGATTCTGATAAGGATATTCCGCCGCCAGTGCAGAATAGTCTACAGCTTGTCATGGCTCAGCCAAACTCCACTGGGTGGGTCAAAGTAAACAAGAAAAAAGGCAAAAAATGTCGTGTGGCTGGAAATGACCCCTTGGGGTAGTTCTCTTAGCTGAGTTCTTTCTTTTTTTTCTCCTTTGTCTTCTTAGCCCTTTCATGGAATGTCTCTAAGACGCGAGGTGGATAGCCTATCACTTGTGGCTCCCTTGCTTTTCTACTTCGCTTGCTTGCAAGCTTGATTGTACTATACTTTTCTTATCTTAATAGAATTAGTCTTTATTCAGAAAAAAAATAAAAAAATAAATAAAAAAAATAAAAAAATAAAGAAATAAAAAAATAAAAGTAAAAAATAAAAAATTAATCATATACAAGTTTTGTTAAATTTTTTTATATTCTATCCAAAAAAAGACTTCAGGTTTGTAGTATGTAACATCATCCTCATGTGTAAATAAAATTGAGGGTTTGCAGGCAAATATATTTAATAATTAGTAGAAGATTTAGCTTGTGAAGGGATTCAATTGCTCACAATTATTTAAGCAATAAAAAAAGTGGTATTATTTTTATTAAATCAAATAAATGTTGATAATTCATTCATGTTTAGTGTGTTTGATTTTCCTTTTTAAATGTTATTTTAATATTAGAATAAGTTGATAGGTTGATGTTTCTTAAAAAATTATGACTTTCTCCTTCAAAAAATTGAGGAGCTCCCCTTTTCCTTTCAATAGTTGTAATTGTGTTTCTCGAGTTTGGAAGTCTAAGTGTTTATAGGAATACAAATTCAAGAGAAATTTAAGTCTCTTCCTATAGGTTCATGGAAAGATGAATGTGAGGCTTCTAGGTATCTTGGATTACATGGAGGCTCAATAATTTGGAATCAATAGCAATTGTTGATACACTCAATCACACTTATATTATATATTAATGTTCCAAATACTTCCAGTAAAGGGAATATATAGTACACCATTGTTGAAAAAATCATCTTTACAACTGTGGTCTCTTTTGACAAAGTCTTTTGTAGTTTGAAAATTAGTAGTTTATTTTTTTTCAAGAATTACTTTATGAATTTCTTCTTTAAACACTACATTTCTCAGTGTATTATTGTGTATTATTATTCTTCCAAGAGTCCTTACAAGTGCCAAACTTTGGAATGCCTCAATGTTATTTCCTATTAAACTTATGTAATTATGTTGTGTCATATAAAAATTCCTATATACTTTTAAAATAAAGTTGTATATTTTTATTTACAAGAATAAAATTAAGTAGAATTTACATTTAAATTCAAGGTAGATATAATTTCTCCTTTTAACCACTTTTCTTAGGTAAATATCAAGTAGATTTATGTGGTAGAATAACATAATGGGATAATTATATTTGCATCTAAAATCTTTTTGATTTATTTTTTGATAGGAGGGAGCAATGATCCACGGATGATGAAGTGAAATGGGATGGGGGAGGATGGAGTTACTGAGGAAGAAGAAAAATGAGAACGTTTCAGAGAAAACTGAGGGTCAGAGGAGACTGCTGGAGCACCCGAGGGAGTTTCCATCGGAATGACATCATTCTGCACATCTGCTACAGTAGCCTCATCATTCTGCAAAACAGCTTCAGTTTCCTCCTCATCTGAACTAGAGAAATCTAGATCGTACATTGAGCGGGGAGGCTCATAAGGATTCCAGCGCTTGGATTTGGGTTTGCGATTTAGATTCTTCTTTTTATCGAGGAACTGAGTACATGTACTCTAGAGGTGCCCCCTTTGATGGCAATGGCGGCATCGGAAGGCTGTATTCTCATAATCTAAGGTTTGATTCCAGTGGAAATCTCAAATCTTGAGATTAATCTGATCCAGTAGTCCTTTGCTGATATCTATTTCTGCACAAAGTCTACCGTAGGTGTAAAGACCATTTTCCTTTCTTGAGGTGTCTGTAGCCAGGTAGCGTCCTAAAGTATCTCCAATGGCTATGAAAATAGATGCATGCCATAGATGAGCCGGAAGATTCGGGAGCCTGACCCAAATGGGAAGCTTGGTGATGACTGTTGTAGAAGGGTCAAAGTCTGGAAACCAGGGGGTGAAAAAAAGCCCAGCTGCACCCCAGAACCAAGGGCCTCCCATTAAGGCCTTCTGGTAATCTTCATTTGAGTCAAAAACCACAATGAAGAATCCTTTTGAACATAAGTAAATCTTGCTTTTTTTGGTCCAAGTGGAGTGGATCCATTGGTATAGATCTGTTGTGCGAGGCCAAAGCCCATTAAATCTACAAATGAGTGCTGATTCTTCAAAAATCTGTAAGCGATTTTCAATCTCAGCATGAGGGAAATTGATGGAAGGAATTTCCTCTGATTTATCTACCAAAAAAGGCTTTGGAGCCCCATTTGGATGGGCTGCTTTCGAAGAGGACTAAGGTTGGGTAGCGTCTTTGCTAGATGCATCTTTGTAAGAGAAAGAAGGGGCAGAGGAGGTCTGCCCAAAGGAACCACCTCTTAAATGAAAATAAGCCCCGATAGAGGCGTCCTTATGAATGCTGTAAAAAGAGAGAGGAAGGGGATTCATTAGTTGCTTACCCTTACATAACAATCTGAGGAAGGAGGAGGGGATCCCCAGCCGGCATTCGAGTTTTTGCAGAAGATCCTGGACTAGATCTATTGCTCGAACCCAATGCATCCTTGTCTTGCCCAGTAGTTTGACTTGGATTTGAAATTCCTGAGACTCTTCCAACAGATCTGGCTGAATCAAAAGAGGAACCTCTGCAAGCAAATCTGGCAAGAATGAGGAGCAGATTCGCTGCTTGCTTCCGGCAGAGAGGAGATCTGGGGCAATCTGGCCGCGAAAATGGAATGAGGATGAGACAGAGATCCTGAGATCCGCCCTAGGGGAGACCAATGCCTTGGGTTGTGCATTCTCATCTGATTCCTCCTTCAAGTCCTCCATTTTGTCGGGCAAATATCCGCGAGTTGGCCCCTTTTCTGTCGACTCTTCCCTGAGGAGCAGGCTCCCCATAGAGATTATTCTGTTGAACGGAAGGGTGATTCTGTGTGAAGTTCTGAATGTCGATTCTTCTGAGGGGCTCACTCACTGACTTCATTAACTAGAGAGGGTTGGAAACTCTCAGCAGGATTTACAGGCAAATCGTGTGATGCCCGCAAAGAATCACTTGCATCGAAACTCCACCCTACCAGGTCCACGGCATGGGAAGAGGGGGAGATGGGCACGAGAGAACCTACGTTGCAGTTCCCCTGCCTGAGATCTCCGCAAAAAACCAAGCCGATCTGAATGTCGGCGGCAGCTTCCATGAGTGCGAGGGTTTCGAGCTCGGATTTGCCAATTTAATTATAATCAAATAATATGAACAATGGCCTTCGAGTCCTGTATATGATTAATTTAACAAACTAATATATGATTAATTTTTTTCTGTATGTAAAATTGAAATTTTTTCATTATTCAAATATTCAATATAATTTTATTAAAACTATTAAATTCAACTAAAGTTTTAAAGTACTTCCTTTTCTCAAATGAAAAATTTACAACACATATTTACATAAATTTCTCATTTTTCTAATTATATTTTCTAAAACATACTGAATTCATATTAAAATTATTAAATCATTAAATAAAATTTATATATTCCTTATACCTAATTTTTATTCGCCCTTAAACAATCAACTTAATCACACAACAATTAAAAAATCTTCAAAATAAAATAGAATCTAAACAAAATGTAATGAAACTGAAAACTCTCCAAAGGCAAGCTTCACACCATACCACCCTTGATAATGAAAATCACATTGTCCAATATACTAAGAATAATTAATACTAATAAAACCCATATTGTCAAATCCAAATGTTTAAGTGAGGGATTCTTCCATTCTCATGCAAAATTCCTAACATGAAACAAATTTCATTCTCATTCAAAATTCTTAATCTTGAAACAAATTTGGTTCTATACTTCTATATATTTCTCATACCTAATGTTTATTTCCCCTTGAACAACTAAGTTAACCACACAACAATTAGAATCTTTCAAAATAAAATAGAATCTAAACAAAATGTAATGAAACACAAAATCCTCCAAAGCTAACCTCCCTACCATACCATTCTTGAGAATAAAAGCCACATTGTCCAATTCAAGGGAGTGTATCTAATAATAATAATAATAATAAAACAGACAATCTCAAATCCAAATCTAGTTGAGGGGTTCTTCTATTCTCATTTAAAATTCTTAACACAAAAATGTGTTTGCCTCTTTGCTTGTATACATTTCCCATGGCTAATGTTTATTTCCCTTAAATTGTGAAGATAACCACACAACAATATTCAAAATAAAACAAAATCTAAACAAAATGTAACCATTCCAAAATGTATTAAAACTTAAATATCCAAAAAGGTACCACATCGTTCTTCATAATGAAGACTAGATTGATCAATTCATAGAAGAGTAACTAAAAATAATAAACCACATTGCCAAATCCAAATCTATGTTAAGAATTCTTGTATTCTCATTCCAAATTCTTAATAGAATACAAATAATTTTTTCTGAAACTTAAAATGCTCCAAAACTAGCCTCCTTGCCATACCATTCTTGACAATAAAGGCCACATTGTCCAATTCACTGAAGTGTATCTAATAATAATAAAACCCCAATGGTCAAATTGAAATCTAATTGAGAGATTCTTCTATTCTCATTCAAAATCTTTAACACAAAAGGTATTTCATTCTCTACTCTATATATTTGGCATTCCTAATATTTATTTCCCCTTAAACCAAGGAGTTAACACACAACAATTAAAAATCTTCAAAATAAAATAAAATCTAAATAAAATGGAATGACACTTTAAACCCTTCAAAGTTAACCTTACTACCATATACTATTGTTGATAATAAAACCTACATTGTCCAATTCTTAAGTCTAACTAATAACAATAAAACCCATATTACCAAATTCAAACCTAATTGAAAAATTTATTCATTCAAATTCAAAATTCTTAGATAAAAAAATATAATTTAGTACTCTTCATTTCTATATTTCTTATACTTAATATTTATTTCCCTTACACTATTGAGTTAAGCACATGATAGTTAAAAATCTTCCAAACAAAACAAAATGTAAACAAAATATAATAAAACTTAAAAACCAAAAATTAATTTTTTTTACCATACCATTATTGACAATAAAACCCATACCATTCTTGACCATAAAACCCATAGTTTCCCATTCATAATATAATATATAATAATAAAACCCACATTTTCAAATCCAAATATAACGAAGGGATGCTTGAATTCTCAGTCAAAATTCTTAACATAAAAAGCTTTTGGTATTAAAACCCACATTTCCAATTCCAAATATAAACGAGGAATTTTCCCATTCTGATTCAAAGTTCTTGACAAAAAGAAGTTTCTGGTTCTGTGCTTCAAACACTAAGTTTTAACGCAAAACGTTTTCTTTTTATCTCATTCAAAAACTCATCTTTAAAACAATTTTTTTTTTTGGGTTATCTTCTTTAAAAACTCAGCCTAAGACCAAAACCAATATAGGTCAATGCTTGCCCACCTTTTTAATAGAAATCTAGATATGCATGCTCAGACACAAAAATCATATAAAAAAAAACACAAATACATATTTAAATATATTTTATATAAAAATATATTATAAAAAATATATATATATATATATATATATATATATATATATATATATATATATATATATATTAATACCAAAAACCTAATGACTTATTTCTGCAATCAGAAGGGTATGGAGACTAAGTAAATATCACACAACAATTAGAATCTTTCAAAATAAAATATAGAATGTAAACAAAATGTAATGAAACTTAAAATCTTCTCAAACTAACCTTTCTATCATGTTATTTTTGAGAATAAAAGCCACATTGTCCAATTTACTAATTGTATCTATTAGTACTAATAATAATAATAGCAGACATTCTCAAATCCAAATCTAGTTGAGGGGTTCTTCTATTCTCATTTAAAATTCTTAATTTAAAAAAGTGTTTGGCTCTTTGCTTTTATCCATTTCCCATAACTAATGTTTATTTCCCTTAAATTATGGAGTTAACCACACAAAAATATTCAAAATAAAACAGAATCTAAACAAAATGTAATAAAGCTTAAATCTCTCAGAAAAGTACCATACCATTCTTTTGAATGAACATTAGATTAATCAATTCATAAAAGTGTAACTAATAATAATAAACCACATTAAACCACATTGTTAAATCCAAATCTATGTTAAGAATTCTTCCATTCTCATTCAAAATTCTTAATACAAAACATATAATTTTTTCTGAAACTTAAAATGCTTCAAAGCTAACCTCCTTTCCATACCATTCTTGAGAATAAAGACTACATTATCCAATTCATTAAAGTGTATCTAATAATAATAAAAACCCCATTGTCAAATCTAAATCTAATTGAGATTCTTCTATTCTCATTCAAAATCTTTACAACAAATGGTATTTGGTTCTCTACTCTCTATATTTGGCATTCCTAATATTTATTTTCCTTTAAATTGAGTTAACACATAACAGTTATAAATCTTCAAAATAAAATAGAATCTAAATAAAATGGAATGAAACTTTAAACCCTTCAAAATTACCTTCTTACTATATACCATTCTTAAAAATATAAACTACATTATCCAATTTGTAAGTCTAACTAATAACAATAAAACCCAAATTATCAAATTCAAATCTCATTCAAAAAATGGTTCATTCTCATTCAAAATTCTTACACAAAAAATATAATGAATGCTCTTCATTTAGATATTTCCTATACTTAATGTTTAATCCCTTACACTATTGAGTTACCACATCAAAATAAAAAATCTTCAAAATAAAACTAAAACTTGACAATAAAACCCATTCTGGACCCATAGTTCCCATTCACAATATAATACATAATAATAAAACCCAGGTTTTCAAATCCAAATATAACCAAGAGATTTTTAAATTCTCACTCTAAATTCTTAACAAAAAAAGTTTTCGATATTAAAACCCACATTTCCAAATCCAAATATAACCGAGGGATTCTCCCATTCTGATTCAAAGTTCTTAACAGGAAAAAGTTTTTGGTTCTCTGCTTCAAACACTAAGTTTTCACGCAAAACGTTTTTTCGGTTATCTGATTCAAAAACTCAGCTTTAAAACATTTTTTTTGGGGTCATCTCCCTCAAAACGCAGTTTAAGACCAAAACGCATATAGGTCAGTGCTTGCCCACCTTTCTAATAGAGATCCTGATATGCATGCTCAGAGCCAGCCACAAAGGCGTATTCTGACAAGCACACATGGACATCCTGACAAATTCTATTTGAAAATCTATCAAAAAAATATTAATACCAAAACCCTAATGACTTATTCGTGCAATCAGAAGCGCATGGAGACCAAGTAAATATCACATTTTAAATTTCTTACGGGCTGATGGTTGGGTTTTCCTCTTTCTTCCTGCTGGGGGCGCATGCACAGTCGCTGCATTCGGCTTTGGCACATTCGGCTTTGGAACCTTCGACTTCGGCACCTTCGGCTTTTCCTCCTTCTGAACGCCTTTGACAAGCTTCTCACAACCACCAGCTTCATAAATGGGAGATGTCACAGAAGACAACGAAAAAATCCTTTTTTCATTGATGGGTTTTCCATGAGGCCAAATGATCTCCCCTCAGAAATTTGAGTCGACATTCCACTCTGTTGACGCAGCAATGTCGTCTCTAAATCATATATTTGCTTCTCAATGGTCGAAATTTCATCACGAAGCATGTTTTGATAATCATGGAATAAGCGCAGTCGGCTCTGCAGACGATCAGGAAGAGCAGACTGTTGATCCTCCTCCGCCATTGTAACTCAGACAAGATCTCAACTCACCAACACACAAGATATCCAGGGAGCAGAAATGATGAGAACCATAGCTCTTTGGCTGTGAGTTCCTCGGCTATTTATAGAAGAGGAATGGCCATTGGCCGCTAGCCCCGCCCATTCATACGGCTCCTAGTGGCACCTCCCTGCAATAAATTAATTTTATTACCCCTGTGCTCTACTCATCGTTAAAGGTGCTAAATTACTATCTGCTCAGCCGCAGCATGCTTATGTTGAAGTCATTTAAATTTGATAATATTTCAAATGCTTTGGAATTGACACAAAATCTGCAGATCATAAACTTTTCCATCTCAACCATGACTTCCCTATTCGATTCGATCTGAATCTGTATTTAAGAGTACATGGATTGTCGCAAAAGACATTCCGATCACTTTGGACTGTTCCGGCAATTCTTCCGCTCTTTAGACTATTTGCAAATGTATATAACATATTTATGGAGTAAATTAGATTTGAATTTAAACCAAGTAAAAACAATTTCTTTTGTTAAATCATTTCACTTAGATTTAATTAGTATATCTCAAATATTAAATTTTAAGATTTCACATTGGATGCAACATAGTGTTGTTCTTACATTAATAGTGTTGTTCTTACATTAGATACACGCTTAAATATGGTAAAAGTTTTATCTCGTAATTAAATTTTTTTATTAAATTTAATTAACAAAATTTTATTGAAATTTTGAATAATAAAAAAATTTCAATTTTGTAAGAAGTTTTTAATTTTGTAAAAAAATAATCGCTTTGATGTTTTGGACAAATTTTATTAAATATGTTTTATATTTATTTAAAAAATGATATTATTTTTATTTAATCAAATATATATTGATAATTTTCCTTGATGTGAGTAAGCAACCTAGAGTACGAAGCATTATGTGGCTTATGTTTGTAAATGATTGGCATAAGGGTGGAGGGTCAACCTCCCCTCTCTCTCAAATTACCTAGCGTACCGGAGAGAGTTATGAAATTCATGTGAAATACCTCAGCCCCTTGACTAGCATGGGAGGCAATGATCTAAGACATAGGATGGGCTATGGTGACTTCATTTGTGTTGGAGTTTCAATACAGTTTCATGTTCCCTGTTGTTATTCTACTCGCTTACGAAGGAAGTGTTGCCAACTCTTCTAGGCATGGTGGCAACCCTGGAGTTTCTTCCGAGACTCTTGGCTTTGCAGGTTAGTATCCTTGTTGTTCCACCGGTGGTATCCCATATTTTTCTACACATGCACAGTACGTCTTTCGGAGTTGCCGACTAGTTTGTATTTCTAGTTCATTTGGAAATTGGAAGTTGTGGATTATTGGTTTCTTGGAGGTTGGTGGAGGCGGTACAGTTGGCGGTGCTTCTGGGGGTGGTGTCGTCTCTGTGCGTGGTGTTCCTTCTTAGGCTATTGGGCCTACAATTGAGTCGCTCTACTTCTCAATGTATGGTTTTTTTTTTGTTTTAGGGCAAAGGGAGTAGGGTCCTTGAAAGGTCATCGTAGTTCCTTGTTGTTGGTGTGATTGGGGAGGCGCTCCTCAGAGTGTTTTGGGATGGGTCGAGTATTTCTCGACACTTCTTCTTCTGAATTTTCAAAATTACAGTAAGTTTATGTGTTAGAGCTTAGGTGGCAAGATTGGCGAGGTGGCGGAAGTCTGGCAGGTGCATATTGTTGCTTCTGAGAGGGAAGTGCTAGCTCTCAGCCCTGCCCAGGTGATTGGTGGTTTCAGCCTAGGGTGAGGTTGGCTTGGTGGTTAGGGTTCAGGAATGTTTGGAAGGCTTCTCGTGGTTCCTACATTCTTGACTATGGTATCAATAGTGTCATTGTTGATCTCGCTAGTATGCAACCATATCCGCAGTGAGGGTGCTCCTCCCTCCCAGCCAATCTAGGCTCGGTTAGACGTGGGGACCTAGAAACACAAATACAGTCTTTGGAACTAGGATTGGAAGCGTTAAGGACTCCCGAAGGTGGTAAGACAACGAGGCACTCCCAGCGGAGGGCGGATGATGTGCAAGGTGGTCGTGGAGGTGGAAAATCGATGATGTGGCAAAGGGGGCGGGCCTAGCAAACACAAAGGAGCGGTGGCGTGCAACGTAGTGGCATGGGAAGGTGCATGTCTGCAAGGCGTTCAACACCTGGTGCGAGCACAATTCAAGATTGTTGTTTGGATAATTGTTGTCATCCGATACGATCTCTGCTGGAGCGGTTGGAAATAGATGAACAAATCCGAAGAGAGGAACATCCTGAACTAGTAGCCACCTTGGATAGAATGCACTACTTCCAGTGCTAGGTTCAAGAGCGAGTGGTGGTGGTCTGGCGTGGAGAGAACCTGCTATCGAAGAAGGTGGAGAAATTGGAGTCCTGGATGACTTACTTCGAAGGGCATGTCCAACGATCCTTCCGTCACCACCTCCTCCTAAGATAGCCCCAGACAACCCAACTTCCATCACGTCAGATGACTAGCATGACCACAAGTGTTCTCTCTGTGTTACTTATCTTTTGTTGTCTTTGGCCTTCTTAGTTATAGACAATCTCCTTAATCTCATTTTTTTTCATATACTGCAAATGGTGGTTAATAAACTTGGTCGGGTGAGACCACCTATTTTTTGTTAATCCTGATGTACATATTTTTTTATGAATGAATAGAATTTCGACTTACAATATGTATGTGTAGATATATATATGTATATATGTATATATGTATATATATATATAATTTATT
>Ga0115850_10029_pt1 | contig 11051 bp, 5 predicted proteins | sample InSIn1SAF170_FD_83864 | JGI IMG/M metagenome (GOLD analysis project Ga0115850, IMG submission 83864) | reverse complement strand
TTTAATGGGAACTTAATCGCTGATAATTGTCATTTTTCTGTGTAGGGAAAGGTGGAAACGAAGAGCTTCCATTCAAAAGGAGAAGATAAAGAAGAAATAACTGCTGTCCCTTTGGAAGGAAACCGAATGCAGACAAGATTGAGCAGATCGAAGTAGATCATCCTCGAAAAGGAAGAAGAGATACCAAATCAGTGGAAAAAGAAAAGAAAGTAAAAGATTAACAGCTTGGCGAATCCCTCAGGATCTTTGATTATGAGGGATCGTTGTTTTACTTATTTTGTTTTACTTGTATATTTCCGTTGTTGCCTTTATAAGAAGGAACAACATTGTTAAGAGGGAGACTTCTTTTATGTAACTTTCAGTTTCAAGCTAAACATTGATCATTGAGTCTCACTGAGACCTGGTTTATTGTACGTTTGTTGATGCGTTAATATAAAAACTTGGTGTTTATTTCATCATTGCATCTGGAGCAATTCAAGGCAGTGTACCATTGGAAGCTAAGGGCCCGGCTCCGAAGGACACTTGCTTTTGTATCATTATAATTTCATTTTTGCGTGGTTTGCTTATCATTATTGCTCGGTAATCTGATATGTTTTTCATGTGTTGTTTCGTGCTCTGCTACGACTAATTCATCAAGGTTTCTTTCAGGACATCCATGTAGTGACTCTGCATTATATTGTCAAATCTTTTCAGAAGTTAATTGCATGTTATTAGTCCGAACCAACCATTTCTGTTACAGAACGTTTGCATTGAACATTGCTGTTATTAGATTCATTTGAAGTCACGATTATTGAACCTGAAACTAATGTTGTTCCATTTGGATACATAGTCGTATTCGTAATAATCAATATTGATCAGGTTACCATACCAGCGTGTTGCATGTAAGTGATTGATTGGTGTTGTTTCATAATTTATCAATGAGTGTTGTTCCATAAGAGTATTCTATCTGATTTTCCTGGAGAAGAGAAGATTGATGTTTTATTGCAAGGTGTGAATTTAGTTCAATAGATCAAGTTTGGTTATGACTCATGAGACTTAGTTCTTTTTATTGCTATTCCATTTACTGCTGTTCCATTTGCTGTTCCATTTTACTTTCTGCTGTTCCATTTACTTGCATTTGCTATTTTGGTGTGAGAGAAGGTCTAAGGCTGCGTGAGCCTCAGCAATCGCTGCCTAGCTCCCAGAACTTTGGTCCATGCTCTAATTTCTTTTCCATCAGTTTCTAGAGGGATGGGTTATCGCTTCCGCACCCTTGACTGATAAGCTGTCTTGTGTGATTTTATCCTTTTGAAGTAATTTAGTCATAGTTTAGCATCCGTCTACTCTTGTGTTCTCTGGACGCTGTACTACTAAACATTACTCTTGAGTAAATAGCCGCCTCGGACCGAGTACACTCTTGAAATAAAAAGTCGTCCCTGGGTTGATAATTAATGTGAAGGTAATTAGGAGTTTAAAAGGCACCTTTTTATCGCTCCACATTTTGGCGCCGTTGCCGGGGAGAGTGTAGCCATTTCTAAAGAGTAGTGTGAATCTGATGAGTGCCTGCTAGGGAAGAGTTGGATCTTAAAAACGGAAGGTAAGAACCTGCATACGGAGCATGTAAAAGCCCTGCTCCCCCGTCTGCTTTCCAGCAGGACTGTCAAAGAACCTAGAGTAGAAATAGATGTTTGAATTTTTGTGTGAATGATTAGGAAAAAGATAGAAATTAAAAAAAAAAATGAATCACATGATCTCACGCAAGTGGTGATGTAAGCACCACCCATTTCACTAACCGATTGACAGGAACATTTGAAGAAGGAGCCTTGAAGAAACACATGAAGAACATCTTCTATTATGGTAAGAAATGGATCACATTTTTACTTTTGAATTTCCTATCAAAGATCTAGGAGTGGCACAAATGCACATAATTCCCCCATCTTTACCAAATTTTCATGGTTTAGCAAATGAAGATCCAGATACATTCTTATTTGAGTTCGAAATACTTTGTAGGGGATATGATTATTGTACTAATGATCAAAGATTGAAAGTTTTTCCTCTTACTCTAAAAGGAGCAGCTCTCCGATGGTTCATGAGCCTAGGTGGGAATTGCATCCAAACATGGGAGCACATGAAGAACATATTCTTGAAGAAGTACCAGGACTATTGCAAATTCAATGAAGATATTTTCAGTATGATACAAGGGGAAGATGAAAGTTTGGAGGATTATGTAGATCGATTTCATTATAACCTTCAAAAATCAAAGCATAAGCATTTGGAAAAAGAGATCTTAAAAACACTCATTCTTAGAGGAATTAAAGATAAATTTTTAGAACTTTTAAATCTGATAGGAAAAGGTGATGTTTTTCAGTTATCATATGATGATGTTTGTGAGTTGTGCATAAGGTATTCAAGAGGAATCTCCAAGGCTGGTAAGAATCCTAGAGATGTTTTTTCTTTGTTTTCCAAATCTGCTACAAGAACAGGAGACATGAGAGCTGAAATCAATGATTTACTTGAACATTTTAAAATTGATTTTATTAGCTCTCTAAATGAAAAATTGGACGTTTTGCAGGTTCAGAAAAATCAAGAATTTGATGAAGTGTTTTGCCCTTATGACCGAAAGGAGCATCTCATAGATACTCACTCTTCCTTATCTAGGATGGAAGTGGCATATCAAAGAGATGGGAAAGCTGCAACAAGGCCTATAGGTATGGTTCAAAACACTTTTTCTCCATTGTCATACTTGCATAATCCATTATGGAATGCTAATGTGTTAGGGCAGCCATGTCAATTTCAATATAACCACCTATCTTGTTTACAAGTTGGGCATGGTTCATCTTATGATGGCATGACTACTCTCCCTCATCTTGTAGCACAAGCACATTCTCCATATTCTCCACCAGCTCTTTCACAACACCTTGCTTGCCCATCAAAACCATTCACACAACCCAATCAACCACATCATCAAAATGCTCCATTCCATACACATTTTCCTGCTCAACTAATTCCACACCCTCACCATAATAAACCAGTACAACATGCTTACAATGTTGAACTGGCAAATTTACCCACCCTTCCCACCCATTCTATCTCACATGTGTTATTAGAGAAAACCTACAATGAGATTCAGAATGTTTCAAATGCAAAAATTGTAGAAGCTATGGAAGAAAATGAGGTTTCTTTTACTATGCATCAACAAGCTATTTTAAAAGCTCAAGAACTTCATGATATGATGGCTATGCGAAATCAAGAAAATAAAGGATACATTGAAGATTGGTTTCACTCCATCATTTGTTTGCAACATCACTCCATGCTTCAACAATTTTTGATACCATTTTTTGAAAGGAAGTTGGCTTCTCATACCCTAATATCCATTAACATGCATTTTTCAAATTTGGGTATGTGCATACGTGAAGCCGTATTTCGAAAATGGCTTCACTGGAAGTACTCATATACGTAGTCATTTTCATCCTTCAATCAAAGTAGGTTAGTGAAAAAATAAAATAAAATAAAATAAGGACATAAATAAGTGCATTTTGTTCTTTTGTAAAACTAGTTGTTTTTGTTGCAACATGCTATCGAAATCAACATCGGTGATAATTTTTTTTAATAATTTGTGTATGTAGATGATTTACAATGGAAATAATAAGTTCTACAAACACTCATTTTCATTTTTATCACCAATTTGAAAAAATGCTTGAATTTCATTTTTTTTGGCTTGCGGGCTTGATGAACTTTCTGGAAAAACAGTCGGGACAGTCATGTTTTGAGGGACCAAAAGTGAATATTTCTAAAACCTATTTCTACCCCAAGTATACCTTGATGTCTACTTTCTAACCCAATTTGAATCACTCAATTTGGATTTGAAACGAAAAAGTTAGAACCAAAACATTGACAGGGTGTCTAGCGAACAGCTCAGGAACAGAGTTGGGACAGTCAATTTTTGGAGGCCTAAATGACCATATTTTTAAAACCTGTTTCTACCCTAAGTATCTCTTGATGTATACTTTCTAACCCAATTTGAATCACTCAATTTGGATTTGAAACGAAAAAGTTAGAGCCAAAACATTGACCGGATGTCTAGCGGGCAGCTCAGGAACAGAGTTGGGACAGTTAGTTTTTGGAGGCCTAAATGAATGAATTTTTAAAACCTGTTTCTATGGTAGATTCCCCTATGAATCTAGTTTACAATTCAATTGGAATCACTCATTTTCGATATCATATGGGGAAGTTATGATCAAAATACTGACTGTCTATCGTAAATCAGCACTCTTAAAACTCTGTCTTTCCGGCTGTTCCTTACAATATTTGACCTATCAATTCTTCTTGTCTTCAAAACATGTTTCTATTGGAGATCAATAAATGAATCTATTTTCATTTCCAATTTGAATCATTCGAATCTGACATCAAACGAAAAAGTTACGCTTGAAATATCAACTGTTGGTCTAAGCCGGGTAATCGACAATGACTCTATTATGCAGGTTGTTCTAACTAAAATTGACATATCATATCATTGAATCTTTAAAACCTGTTTCTAATGGAGATAAACCTTCGAATTAGCTCTCATTTGGCTTTGGAATCACTCAATTTCGACGAAAAACAAAGAAGTTGTGATTAAAACACTGCAGGTTAGTATGATTGGCCACTGCTCTCCCGCAGGTAACAAATAAACTTTACTTTGTTATTTTCTCCAAGGAATTGTTCTACAGAGTAACTACTTGTTAGTTTTTTACATAATTTTTGGATTAGGGGAGCTCGCGCACCTCTCTTTCTCCATGATTTAATGTTTTATTGCAGGTAGATACTCGTTTTTTGCAGGTCTTGTGAAAATAAAGAAGGTCAATTTATGGACGAGTGATTTTTGAAAGAAATTTTAAATGAAACAAAGGAATTTCATCCAACTTATTACCCAACAGATTCATAATAGAAGAAATGAAGAATTGATTTCCATTTGAAGATTCATGTCTTGTCACTGTTGCCAAAACATTTTTCAAATAGATCATTTTTTTGACATAACATCATAGCTGTTGTAACTCAATTTATTTATTTACATACTTCTTTTTGTTGTTTTTTTTCTAATTTCTTTTATATTTTGTGTTTCAGGTGTTGCTTCATTCAAAGTGCAACTCATCCTCAGCATCAATGCAGTGAACAGCTAATTCATTTTTTGCGTGTTTGCATTTTATGGTTGTGTATTTTGCTGTTCCTTTTCGGAAGGGACAACATTTGTGTGCATTTTTTTCATTCCTGCTGTTCCTTTTTCAAAGGGACATCATTTTCGTTTTGCTATTTTCTAAAGGAATAGCACTTTTTGGTTCAGCCATTCATTTTGTTGTTCCTTTTTCACAGTTCATTTTGTTGTTCCTTTTCGAAATGGAACAGCTGCTGTTCCTTTTCGAAATGGAACATCACTTTTGCACTTTCACGTTTTGTTGTTCCTTTTCGAAATGGAACAACTGCTGTTCCTTTTCGAAATGGAATAGCACTTTTGCACTTTCATGTTTTGCTGTTCCTTTTCGAAATGGAACAGCTGCTGTTCCTTTTCGAAATGGAACAACACTTTTGCACTTTCACATTTTGCTGTTCCTTTTCGAAATGGAACAGCTGCTGTTCCTTTTCGAAATGGAACAGCACTTTTGCACTTTCGCGTTTTGCTGTTCCTTTTCGAAATGGAACAGCTGCTGTTCCTTTTCGAAATGGAACAGCTGCTGTTCCTTTTCGAAATGGAACAGCACTTTTGCACTTTCACGTTTTGCTGTTCCTTTTCGAAATGGAACAGCACTTTTGTACTTTCACGTTTTGATGTTCCTTTTCGAAATGGAACAGCTGCTGTTCCTTTTCGAAATGGAACAACACTTTTGCACTTTCACGTTTTGCTGTTCCTTTTCGAAATGGAACAGCACTTTTGCACTTTCACGTTTTGCTGTTCCTTTTCGAAATGGAACAGCACTTTTGCACTTTCACATTTTGCTGTTCCTTTTCGAAATGGAACAGCTGCTGTTCCTTTTCGAAATGGAACAGCACTTTTGCACTTTCACGTTTTGCTGTTCCTTTTCGAAATGGAACAGCACTTTTGCACTTTCACATTTTGTTGTTCCTTTTCGAAATGGAACAGCTGCTGTTCCTTTTCGAAATGGAACAGCGCTTTTGCACTTTCACGTTTTGCTGTTCCTTTTCGAAATGGAACAGCTGCTGTTCCTTTTCGAAATGGAACAGCACTTTTGCACTTTCACATTTTGCTGTTCCTTTTCAAAATGGAACAGTTGCTGTTCCTTTTCGAAATGGAACAGCACTTTTGCACTTTCACGTTTTGCTATTCCTTTTCGAAAGGGACAACACTTCGACACTTGTCATTTTTTATGTTCCTTTTTCAAAGGAACGGTACTTTTGATTTTTGCTGTTCCTTTTTCCAAAGGAACGGCATTCGCATTCTCACATTTTTTTTGTGTGTGCATTTCCTTTGTTGTTCCCTACAAGGAATAACACTTTTTTGAGTGTTTTTGCTGTTCATTCAAAAAAGCAACACTTTGGGAGTATTTTTGAGAGCAACCCTTTTCTTCCTCTTGTGGAATTATTCCTAGTTCATCTCAACCACATTTTCCTGATTCTCTTTCATGGCATGAAGTACACTACTTTTATGAGGACAAGAATTATGGATTCTATTGAAGCGAGTTAATATCATTCACGTTATGATCTTTAACAGGACAGCTCCTTGATGAAAGATTTTTTTCAAAAGAGACACAATTATTTATATACTACTTTACTGCATTGTTTTTTGTTGAACATGATATTGATTGATCATCTTAATACCATGCTGGTTCCATCATCCCTGGTTATAATCTTCTTTGTCTGTAATAAATGAGATTATGGGTATATTTTTTTCTATTGACATCTTCAACTTCTTCCGCCATCCCTGCTCTTAAGGAGTACTGAGCCTCCCTCTTTTTATCATAAAAATGTGTAATAATAACAAAATTTTGTTCGCAGATCGAGGATAGGGGGTCTCATTACGAGCCAGCCTACCATGTTCATAAGGCTGTAACAAAGTGACATTCCCATTATGGCCACCACACCAGGGTTATGATCCATTGGATAGCCAAATTATCCTTGGAACAGGAGGTCTCATCACGAGCCGGCCTGATCACTCTTGCTACATCCTAGTGAATGGGAGTGTGGTTGTCTGGTTACCACGCCAGCACACTGATCTCTTCTGTAGAACAGCACTAAAACTCTCCATTTATAAATTGAGGATCCTGGCTCATATGGGTTAAAAAGCAACCCTGCCGAGGCTATGGACGCCTGCTGGCAGCAGCGGCTCTGCTTATGGTATTGAAGTTATATCTTTTCGTCAATTATTATTATAATACCCTTTTCTTATTTTCTTTTTATCAGAGAAGTTATTTCCTTAACTTTTTCCCTGTTTGAACCTTTATGCATGAGAAATTGTTTTATGATCAATCACATCATTTTCAGCTAGAATACCATCAGCAAAGCATCTTTTTAGCATATTGTTGTCCTTTTTCGTTTTGTATAAACTATCATCAATCCAAAGCGTCCTATCTCTTATTCATAACTATCTTTACACACTTTTCTCTCAACATAACCATAATTTTCACCGTCCTATCATTGATAAGTGTACTCTGCTTCACTTACTGATATATTGTTCATTCCATTGCCTTGCCGTCCACACCACCCCTCTCATATGCTTTATGGTTATGGAACCCATTTTCCAATTGGAGGGGGGGAATGTATGCATTATGGGATTGTATGCGATATGATTACTGCACTTTGCCATACCTTGTTGATTTGACAACATCTTAGTTTGCATGTATACATAAGTTTTTCTAATCGAAATTTTGCATGCATCTTATCTGTTGCTATTCAACACTAACACTATGGATTCAAGCACATTGTATGCAAAATAGTGCTTTGTTTACAGGAGAACAACAAGTATGGGCAGAATTCTATTCATAGCATGACCACACTATTGCACTTCATAGTAGAGGCTCGCGAACGTGAACAATTCTTCAGACATGATGTGCTTCCCTGGATTCCACCTTTTGCATCACTTTCAGCACCAACTCTGTCTACATCAGCTTCAACAACTGCCAGTCCATATATGTCATTCCACATTTTTTTTGGAGGTAAAACTTGAGGTAAAATCGCATAGTTTTCTAATTTATTATGAATTTAGGAGAATTTAATGAAAATCTATTTTGAGCATTATTTGTCATCTTTCATTTCACATCTTTACCACTTTCCCTTTTTCAGCAGCATATCATTTCCGAGTATGGGGGAGTGGTCCTTCATTTCTTTCTTATGACCATGTCATTCATATTCTTTATCATCCATTGCTCTTCTTATTCATTGTCAACACCTCCCTTATTTCATGTTGTTTTACACCAAGCATAGAATTCAACAGCTGGTAGCAACCACCTCTCTTTGTTTTCTCGCATCGCATGAGGACATGCTAATTTTTCAGAGAGGGGGAGGAATTGCTATGCATGATGGATGTTTTCTATTTTCTTTCTCCTTTAAGGCATACAATTTCATTTTTACACAGTGCAGAAATTGATTTCCACATATTTTTAAAACTATGAACTCCATTCTTGTGATCTCTAGGAAACACAGACATACTATTAAAATACACATACCTAGATAATTTCAAGATAAATTGGTTCATAAAATTTTGGAAATCATGCACTCTCACCTACAGCCATTTTGTTTATATCTCATGATCCATGCATCAAAACGATATGATTTTTGGATCATAGAAGCCTTCATATATTACAAATCTACTTGCAACATTTCAACAAAATCTGGTTTGTAGTTTTGACAAAATGGTTAATGAAGTTTGTTGTTATCTATATCACATTTTGTTGCAACTTCATAGTTGACTGTCAATGTAAAAATTGTTATGCCTTCATCAAGATTCCTAAAATTTAATATTCATTAATTGACGAAGAATTCATTTGTTCTATCCATTTCATGCGCTGAAATGAACATATTTATTTTATTGCTTGGTTAACACATGGGTTTTTGTCTTTGGGTTGCATGAGGACATGCAATATATTCAGTTTTCGTTGCATGAGGACATGCAACATATTGAGTGTGGGGGTATATTGGGTCGTTAATATGTCATTATTATTGTCACTTGTGAACGTTTATTCCACCCATTTCTACCATTCTTCATCATGTCATTTATTATAATTTATTATATAAATCCATTTTATGATGATTTATGCTCTTATATTATTTATTCTCCTTTATTTCTAATAAATTGATGATTATGCATTATTTTATCAATGATAGTTCTAATAAGTTGGTTATAACATTATTCACCATTTTTAGCCTCCAAGGTAACTTCCAGATTGAAGATTTGATTTTTAAATCTGCCAACTCAGAAATTCGCTGGTTTAAGGAGTGACAGTTTTGCGGTTGAGATTCTGAGCAAATGAAGACGAATTTGAGAAATCCGGAACATGGGTTTTGTCAAGAACGGGCCCAATTAACTTTGATAAGGAACGGTTTGCCCAAATTCAGCTTGTACAGATAGAAACGTAGGGTTCTTTGAGCACGATTTTCTGAGATTTGTTGTTGCGGCCGTCCTCCAAATCTGAGCTGCAAACCCAAATTCGTCTTGCTTTTGTTGAGAGATGAAAGGAAATATATTTTCTTGTTAATCATCTGGTTAGAATCAACCCAAATTTGTAAAAGAAATCATGTTGTAATTATCTATGTTATAACTGCTCTCTGATCTTTCTCTATTTAAATGAAAACAAAGATCAGAGAGGGGGAGACTTCAGGATGACTTTGGGGATTCGAATGATGGCGAATTGATGATTTGAATTAGAGATTCAGAAGCAAGGATTCATGATAGGATAGGAGGAAGGAAGGATTGTTTTATGTTGTAAGTCTCAAAGCTTCAACTATTGTAATGATTTCACTATTTAATGATTAATACATAATTTGGGCGTTGCTGTTCACTCTTTTCCTTCTGAAGTAACCCAGTAGCGTCCGCTGGCGGCTAAGGGCCCAGCCTCTGGTGGAGTACGCTGCTGCTGCTACTGTATATTATATTCTTTTGTTTTATGCGTGGTTTGCTTATCCATTTTATTTGGTAATCTGGTATGTTATATTATTTTACATCACAGCTCTGTCACGTAATCTCGTTTTCTGAGACAGAAATATCATATCGATTTTGCAACGCATTGCTGTTTCTTTAAGTGCTGATATAAATGGTTTTTACAGGATACCGTTGCTATTCAATTATGGAGTGCCTGTGTTGTAACATTTGACCATTGGTATTATTTTCATCTTAGAAATCATATTTCCTTGCGATTGTTGAATCTATGAACGTTGTTGTTCCATTACAAAATACAGTCGTATTCTTTATAACTAAGACTGATAATTGGGTTACCATATCAGATTACTATTAAGGTGTGCCGTGTGTATTTATATTTGACTTTCCAGCATTGTTTCATATTCCATCATTAATCAATGTTGTTCTATTTCCTTGTGCTGTTCAATTTATTCTTAGAGTAAAGATTGCTATTAATTTGGCTTTGCTGTTGTTCATTTCCATTAATTAAAGTTTGTTGTTCAGATTCCTTTAATTCTAGTTTGCTGTTCCATTTACGGCCGTTCCATTTTAGACTTGCTGTTCCATTTTGTATTTGCCGTTCTATTTTACTTTCTGCTATTCCATTTACTTGCATTTGTTGTTTTGGTGTGAGAGAAGGTCTAAGGCTGTCGTGAGCCTCAGCAATTGCTGCCTAGCTCCCAGAACTTTGGTCCATGCTCCTAATTACCTTCACATTAATTATCAACCTAGGGACGACTTTTTATTTCAAGAGTGTACTCGGTCTGAGGCGGCTATTTACTCAAGAGTAATGTTTAGTAGTACAACGTCCAGAGAACACAAGAGTAGACGGATGCTAAACTATGACTAAATTACTTCAAAAGGATAAAATCACACAAGACATCTTATCAGTCAAGGGTGCGGAAGCGATAACCCATCCCTCTAGAAACTGATGGAAAAGAAATTAGAGCATGGACCAAAGTTCTGGGAG
>Ga0115850_10028_pt1 | contig 11079 bp, 8 predicted proteins | sample InSIn1SAF170_FD_83864 | JGI IMG/M metagenome (GOLD analysis project Ga0115850, IMG submission 83864) | reverse complement strand
AAGGAAGGAGTTGATGGTAAGGAAGGTGGGGATGGAGTTGACGGGAAAGATGGACGGGATGGAGTTGATGGACGGGATGGAGTTGATGGGAAAGATGGAGTTGACGGGAAAGATGGAGTTGACGGAAAAGATGGACGGGATGGAGTTGACGGGAAAGATGGAGTTGACGGGAAAGATGGAAAGGATGGAGAAAATGGACTTGATGGCAAGGATGGTCGAGACGGAAAGGATGGAGAAAATGGGCTTGATGGAAAGGATGGTCGAGACGGAAAAGATGGAGAAAATGGACTTGATGGCAAGGATGGTCGAGACGGAAAGGATGGAGAAAATGGACTTGATGGCAAGGATGGTCGAGACGGAAAGGATGCCGAACCTTGTGAAAAGATTATCTCGAACGAGAAATTTATTTCCTTGAACGATGAAGGAGAAATTATTACAAATTGTCATAAGATTATCTTCGATTCACAACTTTCACTCGCTGGCAAGAATTTCTCAGTTGAATCCGAGAATGCGTCTTTCGGTAAGGAAAATTCTTCGAAAGGTAACATGTCTTTTTGTTCGGGCTTTCGAAACAGAGCTTCCGGAGATTACGGTTTCTCTTCAGGTTCAGCAAATTCATCTCTAGGCCAGTGCAGTAACAGTTCCGGATTCTCAACAATCGCCGAAGGAATTTGTTCTCACGCTGAAGGCATTTTCTCAAAGGCTTCTGGATATGCCTCTCATTCGGAAGGAAACTCAACGGCCAAAGGAGATTATTCTCACTCCGAAGGTTTGTCTTGTTCATCGGAAGGAATTTGCAGTTCAACGTCAGGTTTCTCAAATATGGCCACAGGTTTCTCGTCAACTCCATCTTTCCCATCAACTCCATCCCGTCCATCAACTCCATCCCGTCCATCTTTCCCGTCAACTCCATCCCGTCCATCCTTACCATCAACTCCATCCTTACCATCAACTCCATCCCGTCCATCTTTCCCGTCAACTCCATCCTTACCATCAACTCCATCCCGTCCATCTTTCCCGTCAACTCCATCCTTACCATCAACTCCATCCTTACCATCAACTCCATCCTTACCATCAACTCCATCCTTACCATCAACTCCATCCTTACCATCAACTCCATCCCGTCCATCTTTTCCGTCAACTCCATCTTTTCCGTCAACTCCATCCCGTCCATCCTTACCATCAACTCCATCTTTTCCGTCAACTCCATCCCGTCCATCTTTTCCGTCACGGATAGTAAACCTTTCGGTCAGTTCACCATTTCCATTCTTAAATTCAGCTTCAGATTGTTCGCGGAATGAAGGGAAAATGTCAATGTCTGGATTGGTTTCTTCGGGTAGAATTGCAGTCTCTTTTTCAATTCTTTTCTCAATCTCTCGACTTTTCTCTTCACCGAGAACGACCAACTTTTTATGTTTTCGGGAACAATAGTAGCGTGTTACGGTAGACATTTAAAGTCGTCTTTGTAGTAGATTTTCATAAGTTTTTAATCCTTTAATCCTAAAAACAACTTTCATCAGAAAGTGGATTTTATTTTGACTGAGACATATCTTAAATACAAGAGCTCGGAATCTCCCGTTTATTTTTCACATAATTGCCTCAATTATGGCTTTGTCTGTGTTGGCGGTTCTGATTATTGGTATTGTGATTATTCTACTAATTGGGATAGGAATTTTCTATTTCATTCGAAATTTGTTCACTCCGATTCCCAGACCTCCTTTACCAACTTGTGGAGGAGGAGCTGCTTGTCCTGAAGGTTCTGTTTGTTCAAATTCGGGATTTTGCATTCCAATTGGAACTTGTCTTCTTGAAGGAGATTGTGCTGATGATCAGACTTGCATTCATTCTGTTTGTCAACTCAAGAAATGTACCAGCAACTTAAATTGTGGTGAGAATGGATATTGTGACATTCCCCGAGGCTCAGAGGTTGGATCTTGCAAAGCCCTTTGTACCAATGATCAAGATTGTCGAGGAAGTCAAGCTTGCAATAAAGGATTTTGTGAGGGTAAAATTTGCCTCGTTAAATCGGATTGTAGTTTTGATGAGACTTGCTCGAACGGAGCAGTAAGAACTTATGGAAACATCAACAATCCTAAACTTGTCACCGTTGAAGGCGGTGTAGGAGTTTGTATTCCAGTTCTTGACCCTTGTGATGTTGATGCTGATTGTGCGACTGGAAGGTGTGATAGAGGAAGAAGATTGTGCATTCAGTGCAGTTCGAAGGACGATTGTGGAACGGCCAACTCGGTTTGTCTTAATGGAGTTTGTCTTCGTCCCGATGAACAAGGATGCCCGGATGGGCAAATTTTAATTAACGCTTGTTCTCCAAACAAAAAGTGTCTTGATTACCCTGTTTGCTGTGCTCCTGGAGGAAAATGTGGCCAAACTTGCGCCAAATCTTCCGAATGTTCGGGAAATTGCCCTCATTGTGTTGGCGGAATTTGTAGTTGTCAGAAAGCTCCCGAACTTCCCTCAGCTGACACTTGCACCTCAAATAACGACTGTCTTTCTAACAACTGTCGAGATGGAATTTGTGTTCGAGCCCGTAATTGTGCGAATGATTTTTTCTGTTACTCTTCATCAACCACTCCAAACAAAAACTTTGAAAATTACCCGAAAGGCTATTGTCCTCCGGCAATTCCTAATGTTCTAAATTTTCCCCATTGCAATTCCTCCACTAACTGTTGTCAAGCATCAAAAGAGAATGCTCCGTGTGGAAATAGCCAATTTTGTGCCTCTGACGGTCTTGTTTGTGTGAACGGTTTCTGTCGCAAGACTCAATTTGCAGGGAGATATGGAGATCGTTGTACTGCGGACCGAGACTGTTTGTCCGATTATTCTTGTGTAAATATTTCGGGTGTTTCAACTTGTCGACCCAGAACGGCCAAATTTTCGCCCTAAAAATTCGATTTTTTCTTGATGTTTTGAAATTCGTCAGGCAAAAATCCCAACTTATGAATTCAACTTAAAATTAAAGAAAGATAATGAACACGGGAACGATTATTATTTTCGTTATCATTGTGATTTTCTTGGTTATTGCAATTGGAGTCGGACTGTTTCTTTTACTTCGATCGAATCCTGCTTCAACAAGCTCTTTAGCCTCTGGAGATGTTCCGATTCGGTTACCTTTTGGAAATTGCACCTCGAACGCCGAATGTGTAACCGGTCAGTATTGTAGCACCGAAGGTATTTGCACCAACCAAGGAAGTTGTCTCACGAGCGGAGATTGCCCAGGTTCCCAAGTTTGTTCTGATGGTGTTTGCATTTCTTGTCGTCAAGATGGAGATTGTTCGAATGGTGAGATTTGCTCAAGAGGGCAGTGTGTTGTTCCTTCAGGTTGTCGTTTAAATTCGGATTGCCCTAATGGGGGCTCTTGTCTGGATGGGAAGTGTGTTGAATGTGTTTCCGATTCAGGATGCTCTGATGGGAAGAAGTGCCGCTCGGGAACCTGCTCTTACGAATGCACATTAAATGCGGATTGTCAATCAGGTCAATTTTGTATTAATGGAGTTTGTGCTGAATGCATTTCTGGAGCCGATTGCGCTACCGGAGTTTGTGCTAACGGATTTTGTTCAGTTTGCACTTCTGACAGTTCTTGTCCTTCTGGGCAAGTTTGTTCGGAAGGAGCTTGCGTTCCAAACCAAACTCCTCCTGCTCCAGTCCGTGTGGCAGGAACTTTCGAAGCAATTGCGAAAGTTGAACCCGAGCCGTTATTCAATGCTGAACAATTCTCCTCAAATTTTGAAAGAAATCACTCATCAAAGAAACTTTCACCCCTTCAAACCGTTTCAGTTCAAGAAACAAACGAAGAAATGAAGAGAGTTGCTGCTGATGGTTCAGTTGAACTGGTAGGCGCCCCTAGCTCTCGAAACACCGGAGTTCGAAATGCGGTAAAATCTCGTCCAATTCGAAATCCTTCTCCACCTCAATCTCCTTATCCTGAAAATCTCCCAACAAGTCAATATCGAGAGGATGATTTTCAAATTGAAGAAGTTAGTTTTAGTGAAGTGAATTCCCCAGTTGTATCTCAAAGAAATCAGAGAGACATTTCGTCGGAGTTAAATTTGACTCCTCAGACAGGGTCTCGAACTTACTCTGCTTCAGAAAATCGTTCAAATAAGGCAGCTTTGATGGAAAAGCAAAACATGATCCAAAATAGAAATGTTCGTAGAGCTCCTCCTCCGGTTCAAACTCCTGCTCCGACTCCATCGAGAAGTCCGGTTCAAACTCCTGCTCCGACTTTATCGAGAAATTCAATTCAAACTCCTATCAGACAACCTAACAATCGCCCTTCGAATGTCTCCACTGAATTGGAAAATGCGACTCGTGGAATTCAGAGAGGAAATCAACAAAACACGACCCGATCTAAACCAGCTCCGACAAGAACCGAGTCGATAGTTCGAACTCAAACTCAACCTCCCCAACCCGTCCAAACAGGTTTTGTTCCACGTACGGGATTTTTTACAAATGGAGTTTTGGCTCAAAATGCTGATCTTCGACAAAGACTTCAGACTGGATTGAACAATCCAAAAAGAACTGTCGGTTGGCAGTTGTAAAAGCGGAAATTTAAGAATGAAAAATATTTTTCATTCTTAACTTTGTTTATTTATTGGCAGGCGGTACAAACTTCATCAGTGCAAACCGGTCCACTCAACTTGAGTTGGCGATTGGGAGTAGGCGAAGGAGGTTTGGGGGAGGTTCTACCTTCGGATTCGTTGAGTTTCTCAACGAAGCGCAGAATTGCAGAAGGGATCGTAATCTTCAAAGGGTCAACGGCGGGCTCTTGGCGAAGGTAATAAAGGTAAGTCTTAAGCCCAGCACGGGAAGCGTACAATTGAGCCTTTCTCAAATCTCCCATTTCGGGGTAACGGAAGTAAAGGTTGGTACTTTGAGACTGACAAATGTAGCGAGCGCGCTCAGCCGCCATCTTGATGAACAGATTCTGAGGAAGTTCCCACATTGTCTTGTATTTCTTTTGGACGTGAAGCAACCTTTCGACGTTTCCATTGAAGTCGGGGAAAAGATGAGGAGATTCCTTAAGCAGAACGTCAAGCTTTGAGATCGAACCCTGATCGGCCTGAATGAGGTGAACGGTGTTCTTATTCCAAAGTCCAATCTCAGTTAGGTCAGCCACCAGGAAACGGTTGACGACGGGATAATTTCCGGTCTGGAGCTTGCGACTGTAAATGTTCGTCTGGTGAGATTCGACACTTTCACAATTCCTCAGAATGATTGAGCTGGTAGCAGTAGGCATCACTGCCAAAAGCAATGAATTTCTCAGACCGTATTTGACCATACACCTTCGCAAATCTTCCCAAGTTGGCAGAATGACATCTTCGTTCGGCAAAAGAATTTCCTTCTGACCCCATTCAGAAGGGTCAACTGGAAGATCTTCCTTCCTCTTTCGAACCGCTGGAATAACTCTTCCATTGGCAAGAACCTTCTTCTTGTGGAGAAGGCCGTTCTCCTTCAGGAGTTGATACTCTTCAGCCCAAAGGTCAAATTGGAACTTACCCTTCGAAGCAGGACTTCCATCCATCGCGGGCGCTTCTTCAGTCGCTTCTCGTCCCCAGAATGTCTCGTAAACTCCGAAAAGGATCGCCTCAGAGATGGAAGAGGCTACCGCGTTGAAGTACATGCAAGCGAAAATGTTCTTGTTGATCTTGCGAACTTCAGGATCTTCGAAGGGAAGGTCAAGTTGGTGAAGCATTTCAGCAAAGCCCGAAACTCCGACTCCAATCGGACGATGACGTCTATTGCTGGTCGCGATTTGTTTGAGAGGGCACCAATTCCGATCGATGACACGATTGAGATTTTGGACCAATCGACGAGAGAACTTTGCCAACAGTTGGTAATCCAACTTGCCATTCACCACCATCTTCGAGAGAGAAATTTGGGCCAAGTTGCAGGAGGCAAACTCATTCTTATCGCTATATTCAACAATTTCCGTGCAAAGGTTACTGTTTCGAATGATTCCGAGGTTCTTCTGGTTACTCTTAAAGTTGGCCGCATCTCCGTTCAGAGTATAAAGCTTACCTCCCATTTGCTGGTTGCGGCAAATGATATCGAAAAGTTGCTGAGCCTTGATGGTCTTGCGAGGAATTGAAAGGTCAGCCTCGCACTTCTGATACTCGCGAATAAAGTCGAGCCCCCACACATCATTCAGAACCTTCGTCTTAGCCGGACAGAACAACGACCAATCACCATTTTCCTCCACTCTCTTCCAGAACAACCAGGAGCTCCAAATAGCCAGGTCCAAGTCTTGAGTGCGTGAATAAGGATCTCCAGTCTTTTGGTTCATCTCACAGAATTCGGCAATGTCAATGTGATGAGGACGATTATAGACCGTCGCCGCTCCCTTCCTTCGTCCTCCCTGGTTAACGTAACGAATCATCGCGTTGTATAGGAAGAGAAGAGGTCCCAATCCTTGAGAATTTCCTCCATGTTTAATTTCAGAGTGACGAACTTCGTCCACCGAAAATCCAAGCCCTCCGTTATATTTGGTAATCTTGGCTGCTCGATGAATTCCGTCCTTGGTCAAAGATTTCAGGTTGTCTTTAACAGAGAATAGGAAGCAGGACGAACATTGAGCCTTCTCCTTGCCAGCGTTTAGATTGGTCGGAGTAGCATGAAGGTAATACTGATGAACCATCTCGGTGTAGGATTGGACAACTTCTTCAATACCATCGAACAGGTAAAGATGAACCGCAACCCTCAAGTACATATGACGGAAAGATTCCTTGTACTGAATTCCGTTGATAGTTTTCTCCGACTTCGACAGATAAGTCTTGGCAAAAACGTTGGCCGAAATCCAATCGTATTCATAGTCAAGGTAGTCCGTGCTTTCAAGCAAAGCATCTAGGCGAACCTGGTGGTCCAGGAGAAACTTCTGAACCTCCTTCGAAAGCAAATCGTCAAAGGCTTCAACGTAAGTTGCAACATTTGGAGGGTTGCGAGATCTCTCAACTCTTACAAGCAATCGAGAAGCAAGCCTCAAATGATCGTAATTCTCAACATCATGACCAAGGTTTCGAGCAACAGTCATCGGGTCATCATACTTGCTAAACAAGTTCTCAACCTTGACCGTATCAACCTTCAGTCCGTAACACAGATCCATTTGTTATTTTAGTTACTAAAGTTTTGATTTAAAGGGATTCATTTTATCAATAAGCTTTTTTTCGATAATTTTAACATTTTCCGCCTATCTTTGTGCGTTTCAGAAAGAAATTTTCTATTTTTAAAAATAGAAAATTTTGGAAATGTGTCGAAATTTAATAATAAATCTGTTGAGTTGCAAGCTCTTCATCTCCTCTTCCGAAAAAGAGGCGAGATTGATCATCATAGGTGAAATAGTCGCCATTTCCATTACCTAAGTGGATCAGAACCAGACGATCCATTTCAGAGTATTCGTATGGAAGAATCAAAGGAGTTTCTTCTTCATCCTCAGTTATTATCGTCTCAACATAGGAGTCGGGAAATTCAGCAATCCAACTTTGCAATCTCGACATCCAATTATACAGATCAAGTTCCGTTTGAGCTCCGGGCACTGAAACAGGATAGTAAAGTCGAACGAATGGTTGACCAGTTCCTCTTGAAATTTCTCGTCTGTAATTAGCAGCATCAGGGAAAGCGGTCAAAGTTCCCTCAATCGGATTAAGGTTTCCCGGAACGTAAGTCATCGCATGTCGCAACCGGAGAAAATTCTTTAACCAAAAATAGATAATGGAATTTCCTTCGGTCAATGATGGAATTTCAGAGGTTGACAGGTCAGTCTGAACGTAAACCAAATAGACCCTCTTACCTTCAACATTTGTCCGAGACAATTCAGCGTTCTGTCGATAAATTTGTTTCCACGATGTTTGATCTTTAGTGTGCCAAGGAATTGGAAAATCGCGAAAAGTAATTTCCTTCCAAAATCGGTTATCTTGGCAAATCTGATACCATTGAGGATTGGTCGAACAAAGACGAAGGATATCTTCTATCGGAAGGCGCCGAGAAATTAACTGACGAACCTCCACTGGCAAGTACGGTTCTTCTTTCGAAGTTCTTTCCATTTTAATCTGGGATTAAAATTCGAATTCCAATTTTTTTTCGAAAGAGTTAGGTTACTTTTCAGATTATCAAATTGTACATGATGTTACAAAAAAGTAACTCGGGTTTTTCGATTTTGTAATTTTTCGATTTAGAAAAAATTTTTAAAAACCAAGATGTTACAAAATCGAAAAACCCGAGCTACTTTTTTGTAACATTCTTTAGGTCAAAATGAAATTTAATTAAATATTAGTTGGGACTAACATTTACTTCAAGTACCTAATTAAGTATAATTTTTAGCTTAATCTATCAGCTAAAAATTCTAAGTAACATTTATCCAAATTGGATTTTGGAATTCTTTTCCTATTATTTTGGTGAGTCGGTTACCATAACTTATCAAAAATTCGAAACAGTGAAACGTCATCCAAACCAAATCTTGAAACCAACAAACGAGACCGAAGAAATTTAAAATTTTCCCTGTGTCATTTTGCTAAGTTACAATAATTAACTTACCAAGATTTTCGTTTCATCTTGAGTTATTTTGGTGATATTTCAGATTACAAAATTATATATGATATTACAAAAAAGTAACTTGGGTTTTTCGATTTTGTAACATCTTGGTTTTTAAAAAATTTTTCTAAATCGAAAAATTACAAAATCGAAAAACCCAAGTTACTTTTTTGTAATATCATGCACAATTCGATAAAGTCCAAATTTCATCTTGAACGAACTTTGGGCGAACTTTCCAAATGAGTTGAAATTACTTTCTCTTATTTTGTCCTCACGGTTGCGAATAAATTTCAACCTATCTCTCAACCAAATCTCCACTTTGGTTCAAACGATAACACAATCTATCCCGCGAACCTACACCATCGAAATTTAACTTCAAACTCAAGTTAAATTTTGGATTTGTCTCTAATAAGGAATTTGGGTTAGTTGGTCCTCGTCTTCTCGTTGAAGAAAAAGGTGATTGTCAAAATCAAGCATGAAGGCTGAAGACGGGTTAAAATATATGTAATAAGCTCCATCGGAATCGGTCGAAGATCCGGTAATAACTCTCATTGGAGAGGAAGGAAGAGGGACATCCGAGACCAAAATTTCTTCCGGATTTCCACTCCCATGACTTTCAAGATCATGTTTCAAAGCATCGAGCCATTTTTCAACTTGAAGTTGGTTTGATTGTTGAGGGAAGGAGACGGAATACTCAAACTTTACTTTTGCGGGTCCGCCTTGATCTTCAATCTCAAAGTGAGGACTTTCTGGTGAGGCCTGCAAAATTACGTCAGAAAAATAAAGTTTTCTTCTCAGATGAAGGTAATTCTTCAGCCAAAGGTACAGAATTCGAGCGTTACCTTTCAAGCCCAAAAAGTTCGGATTGTTGTCGAAAGGTTCGGAGATTACCACATAAAAGAATTTACCTTCAGTGGGAGTGCGGGAAAGTTTCAAATTTTCTTGATAAACTTCTTTCCAAGTTTCGTGAGGTCGAACTAAAGGTTGGGGAAAATCACGCAGAGTGATTTGTTTCCAGAAAAAATCATCATCGCAAACTTGAGCCCATCTTCGATTTGAAGAACAAAGACGAAGAATGTCAGTCACGGACAAAGAACTTGCCACCAATTGAAGAATCTCGGAAGGTAACAAAGAACCGTCCATTTAATAGGAGAAATTTTAACTTGTTCAAAAAGACAAGTTAAAACTTTTTTTTTTAAATACCAACTCCTAAGTAGATTTCAGAGTTTTGTTGGTAAAATTTGTTCCAAGGGTATTCGGTAGGGTCTTCAACAGTGAGGAGAGTGTAAAGCACCAATTCGTGCCCGAAAGGACGTGAAGGGTCAGCGTAGTGTTCATCGAGAGGTTTGGTAACTTGATATCCATCATACCCAACAATTTGCAAATTGGTTCCAAGGCGAATGTCCCGTCGCAATTCTTCAAATTCGGGCTCTTTCTTGACCAACTCTTCATACTTCTTGCAATAGAAGTAACGACATTGAATGTAGGTGAAGCGATGTTCTTTTCCTTCCTTGTCATAAAAGACTGAGAAAAGAGGGGCATTTACTGAACCATACTGTTTGAGAATTTTCGGGTCGTACTTATGGCGATAAGGAGTGGTGCTTTTGTAAGCTTCAATTCTTTTCTCAAGAACTTCGGGCAAAATTTGACCTTGTTCATCAAGTTCAAAAGAGAAGATCTTTGCAAATTGGTGAAAGTTTTCGAGGTTTTGGGCTGGAGGAAGATTTGGCATAATATGCGTTACCGGACCAAGAGACTTCGGCGAAAGACGAGGAAATCCTTCCCCGTCTTTTCGGTTTCCATGTTTGAAATTGGGGAAAATCTTCAGATAACCTTCGAAGGATTCGGGAGCCTTCATCATCTTCATCTGAGTGACTATGACATGACCTTTGCGACCTTGGCGCATATTCTCACCACCGACCAATTCGACTTTCCTTCTTTCTTCTTTCAAACTTTCAGCCCGAATTGAAGCAGCACAAGGATTTTTGGGCAATTCAACTCTCAAATCCTTCTTACTATGAACACCACAAAACACCGAACCATTCTGAGAGTAATAGGCCTTGTTTCGACAGGAAGTTCCAGCCTTGGCACCAGATTTGTAACTCGCAGAGCAATTCAACTCTCCGTAATACTCCATTTCCGAATTTGAAACAAATTATTAGATATTTCAAATTTGTTTCTTCGATTAAGTTTCTTACCCAAAAGTTAGACTGAAAATGGAAGTTGGACTGAATTCAATTCAATCTTACGAGGAAATTCGTTCTTTGTTTCCCTATCGAAACTTTTCCGACGATTTTTGGAGAAAGAAAGCTTTTTCGGACTTTGGCATCGAGAAGAAACTTTTCAACCTGTTTCTCACTTTTCGAATGAGTTCGGAAGAAAGATATCTTCAACTCGGGGAAAACTTTCGCCAAATTCGCCACAAATTCAAGTTGAAAAATGGCTCGATGCTTTGAAACATGATCTTGAAAGTCATGGGAGTGGAAATCCGGAAGAAATTTTGGTCTCGGATGTCCCTCTTCCTTCCTCTCCAATGAG
>Ga0115850_10027_pt1 | contig 11241 bp, 5 predicted proteins | sample InSIn1SAF170_FD_83864 | JGI IMG/M metagenome (GOLD analysis project Ga0115850, IMG submission 83864) | reverse complement strand
TATACTATTCAACTTGCAAGAGATAATAATAATAATAATATACGGGCAGTATCATTCCAGTGTAGAATCACCTCTCTTGTTGATCTTTGGGCGGTTGGGTTCGCGTTATGTATATGATGTTTCGGTTCATGATTCGCTCAAAAACTGCTTTGATATCAAATGTAGCTCCGGCCCTATCTCATCACTACCGAACTGTTTTTCATGCATTTCTGGCCTACTAGAAATGGCTTTGATGGAATAGAAACGTTTCGTGCAAGCGAAAACTTGAATAATCGGTCCACCTTAAATAATAATAATAGGGGCCTGCCTCACCCTGAAATAATAATAGGGGCGAGACCTGTAAAGGGTATAGTCGAGCATATTGAGAGTTCCCCTGTGGACCGGCGCACACACACCCAAGAATTCGTGAGATTCTGTGGATTGACTCTGTAGCTACAGGAAGAGTTTCCAAGGTTCAACCCCGTTTACCAACTATTATCCATAAAGGTTGGGTAATTGGGAGGAACCTGCCAATCCTGAAATAATAATAGTAGGGGAAAGTAGTTCAGGATTTCGGTGTTGCTAAGCCCCTCCCAACTCACCAACTATTGGATTAAGATTGTTGGTTATTCGGCCTGCCTACCCACTCGATCCAGTCATAACAGGAACCATCTCGTACTAGCAGTCTTCCATACCACATAGCTAACGAATCCACTCGACTATCGTAACTCCGCCTTATTGGAATAGTTGCTCAACATATTAGAACTGGAGTGGAATTCCGTAATGGTTCGATTCTAGACCCCTATTAATCTATTAATTCATGAGTAGGCTAGCCACTAGCGCTTATTGGAATAGTAGCGCTTAAATAAGAATCGAGAAGTGGTCGCCCGATCGAGAGGGGAAAGAATGCCGAGTGCGAAGCTTACTATTTCTATAGGCATTTGGGTGTTTTCTCCCCCAGCGAACCAGAATGAATGAATTCGTTGCATAGAAATCGAGAATCCCGTCCCTAAATAATAATAGTCGTCGGTTATATAGAAAGGGGCCTTACTTAATAATAGGGAAAGGGTTCAATCCTACTCTATTGAAAGGGGGGCGGAGTGGCGGGAAGGCTACGGCAAAAGTACCGCGGTTACTACATAGAAGGGGGAGTCAGCCCTACTCTATTTGAAGGGGATCGGAAAGCACCTATTTGTTTTCAATAAGGTAGTAGCTACAGGGATTTCTAAATCGCGGATGGTTAGGGAGGTGCTTGCTTACCATAGTGAGTATGTTTCGGCCCCCGTATATTCTCAATTGCCCCCTACTATCAGAAACCCCCCCCTTTTCCATATAATCCCAGATGCTTGAGGGTTTCCCCTTATTAGAATAGCCTAGATCTAGATGGGGGCATTTTGGCTAATTATGATACACGGGGTAGGGGGGCAGGTAGTCAATGAAGGGAGCGGAGCGTAGCTACGTTTTAAGGAGCTCGAACGTCCCGAATAACCAACCCCATTAGATATTGGATAGAGAGGGCTTGGCCGTTCAGTAGGGAGTAGTGTTGCGTTGGAGCGAGACCTTTCGAAGCATCTGTGAAATCCCCTTTATAGAAATATACGGGGCTTGAGTAATAATGGGGCTAAAGCCGTATATTAATGAAATCCCAATTAAGATGCTCAAGTAGGGGAGCTGAAAGATGTGGATGGCTTTTCACCCTTTCCATCGGGGGGAAGTGGAGACGATCCCACGCTTCTTCCCAGCAGAGCCTTATTACATGGAAAAGGGCCTTGAGTAATAATAAGCGGGGTTTGCGAACAATAAACCAGCCATTCAATCGCCGGCCAAAAAGCCAGCTTCTGTTTGTGTCGGGTGGATCGCCAACGAACCACGAACCGGAACCGGGGATAGCCCGAATAACAAGAACAAAGCGAAATAAGATGAAAACGCTCTATTCGGGGCTTATTATTCCAGGTAGCGCCTCCCTCTCCCTATTATTATTTAAGGAACGAAACTATGGCAACTGCTTCTCTAAAAGAAACCTGATTATCCCCTTAGCCAATATCAGAAAATCACCCGATTGACATCAGTACGAGACGGAGATACTACTTACCACTAACAACTAGTATTAAACACTCATAGGAATATTAGACAGCCCCTTATTCATTTATGGGAAACGAATAATAATAATAGGCAACTAATCTCTTCTGGTTGTTAACAGGAATTAATTGAATGAAGTTGCCCTACTATAGTCATAAACTGGTATTTAAGGTATCCCTTTCATAATAGTAGGGCCACCGCTCTACTAAGAACCCAATCCCAAACATTACTAGCTCCTCCTCCTATTCGGGTCCCTCCAACCCCATCCCTTTCTTTATCAATACTATCCCCCGATTAGTAATAGTTTACTAAGAACCCAATCCCAAACATTAATAGCTCCTCCTCCTATTGAGGTTGGAATATCATCAATCCACCTATCCCCGGGGTTTATTATGAGTGGGGCAATAGTAGGGAGTTAATTCATTCTAGATTGAAGGGAAAGGGGTCGCTTATTATTGCTTTCCACCCCTTCGCATAAATAGTAAGCGCACTAAAATCTTATTACTTATTCGAATAGCTATAAACAAACCCTCTCCCTTCTATTCCATTCTATTCATTTATTATGGCGCATTATCACTAGAATTATTCATCCAAATCTATCCAGCTTCATAGAATACCCAGCTGGCCCACCCCACTATACTAAATTCTTCGGTGGCTTACAGCTCCTTCTTCCAAAACTGGGCATAGAATTATTCACTTAATAGTAGGGAGTCTATTACCAATCGCTTTTGATTCAATAGTGGGCAGTCTACTAAACCTGTCCCTTGAATAGAAGGCTTATAATCCTCTAGGAGTAGGCGGTTGAAAACCTATCCCCGTAGTTCGATTCGTCCAACAACCCTGCTGTCCCTCTACTTCCATCAGTTGGTAGTAAAACACTACTATTCCAAACCGTTCCCTCATAACCAAATTAGACCTTTTCATAATAGTAGGGGAGTCCCGTCGCTTTAGTCGAACCCCACTATTATTAATCCCCGCCCCACTATTATTATTCAAGCGCTTTCTACCAGCCCCTTCCTCTAATGAGAATAACCCTATCCCTTTTATGAAGTTGAAAAGTGAACCCTTTATTCCACTATCCGGGCAAGCTATTATCTATGTATCAACACCTCAACCAATCCGGAATGGAATTAGAAATGTATCAGCAACTGGGGGAAGAGGGGCTGAGTAGATATTTCTTAAGGGGCAAGCGACGTGTTAACAACTCGAATCGATTATACACGTATTAACAATTGTCGGCGCTTTATTATATACTAATGGATCAATAAAGGGATCTGGGAATCAACCATTCAATGCCACCCCTACCATTACAATAGAGGCATTTCCCGAGCCAGCGCCCCTCCCCTCCTGCAGTAACCAATGGCGAAGTGTTTCTAATAGTGGGGGTTTTGATTTGAGGAGAAGAGAAGCTAGATCGATTGGATCTGTGTCGCCTACGCAACCCATTCAATTGCCTATTCTTATTCGGGGCGGCCCTAATTGATTCATTGATTTCTAATAATGAGGCAGGAAAGAAATGCCGAAATCCACCTTTCTATCAATTCATTACTAATTGGATAATACTGCTTCCTATTCCTATCGATATCTGCCGAATCAGAGGGTCGGGATTTACTGATTTTTCCATGAGAGGGCATTCCAGAATACGGATCTTCTCCTCCGTTAGATAGTGATATCATGAATTCCTAATGGTAGGGCTGAACTTGTAACAGTAGGTTCGTACAGGCCGTTTCCTAAATCCATAATAGTAGGGCCCCCCTTTCCCTCCCAATAATAGATGGAGTATGATCCCCTTCTAGATATCTGCCTCTCCCGGCCCGTTCCCTTTCTCTTTGGGCAAACCTCTATATCTTTATTCCTTTGGGAATACAACCTTCCCTTCCTCCTTTCATTATTCGTAGGAATTAAGAAATCGATTCTTAATGGGTATCACTGACTAGATCGATTTGCCTCCATGAGATGGGAGAGAGCGCTGTCCCCCAACTAGGAAAGATCGACCGGCCCCCCCCCTCCATATTATTCAAGGGGCGGCCTTCATGACACTGGAAATGGAAACGAATAGTTAGTTAGATCGGGCGTTACTCACCAACTTGACGGGATCAAGTACCTACATTAGTGACCTTATCATTAGAAATCAATAAGTGAATAGGGGCCCTATTTCTTATTACCATTAAGGGGTAGCAGCACACCTACGACCGCATCCCAGCCTTCATGAATTGCTTCAATTCGAAGCGCCGGCTGCGATTCTACCGGAAAAGAAACGTTGTTCGGAGCTGGGGTGATATGAATACTATCTATCTCTATCTCATCGCCACAGGTCACATGCTCACATGAATCTATCTAATCCCACCTAATCCCATCTCATAAGTCTAGTCTATCCCGTCCCGTTAAGAATTCGCGGGCATAAGACGGGGACATGGGAGACTACTTTGATAAGCTGATTCGGGCCCCTACTATTCCTTCCCCACCCACCGCCCTGGGGTAGGAGAATCAGTGGTTGGAGGTGGTTGGTTGAAACGTATGGAATAGTTGCTTCGGGAAGAGGAGGAGATGGGCGTTTGAATAAAGATCCAATATACATCTGGTTTGGTGCAACATGTTCGAATCTCTCTATCTATTAGTAGATGCATTATCCATAGCAAACTTCCCTATTCTTATTATTCAAGGGAGAACAGCGGATCTGTCAACTACCCCAACCCCACCAATGAACGGGTGATTCTGTTGAAACATCTATCACTATTCCCCCATTCCAATCAAAAGAGAGAGCAGTTTAGCGCTGGATCCATCGTAAACGTGAACACAACTATTCATTACTATGAAGCGATTGGATAAGCGGATATGCAGTATTCCCCGGATCCGCTTATTCCTGCTTTCCCGCTTCATAATGACAGATTTCTCTTAATTGACAGATCCGCGTTCCCACGTATGCAGTATCAATGCCATTCATACTAAACAGATAGATACCAAACTGCCAACCAAGCCCAACCTCATCCTATTAGAGCTGTTGACAGATCCGCTGTTGGATGGGTATTTAGAGAATACGCCGGCGGAGATTTCTATAGAATCCGCCGATCTGTCATAATCCGCCGATCCCTAAACCCCTCAACAAGCTATTCGGCCACCTTATTCCCCCTCTCCTAGATAGTGGAGCATTTGCCCACCTATCCCATCAATAAGAAACCTATCCCCTTATTGAGTAAGAGGGCCAACTAGTAAAAAGAATCTATCCACAACCAGTAACTAAGAATAGTAATCTATCAACCACTTAAAGGGAAAGGCCGATTATTGAAATATCCGCCGCCCCTACTAATTCCTCAATATAGAATGAATAGGGCCCGGTCCCAATCGCTTTCTATTTCAGTTTCTCGGGTTGGCGGGGAGATTGGCCTTGAAAACCCTGAAGGGACCTATCCCTCTCGCTATGATCCGATTGAAAAGGGTTCATAGATCGGGCTGGCCCTCGCCCTTCTCCTCTTGTCGGTTTCTATTCCTATCGATCAAACGCCTTACTATTAGAACAAAGCGCTTCTCCCTCCTCGGGAGGTTGGTCGGTGAACCAATCCATCTGTATTCTAATAGTAGGGGAAGAGCTGCTACTGCGCTTTCCATATAGTAACGAGGGGTTAATAAGAATGCCTTTTCTAGCTGTCCCTCCGGTTGTTAGTGGCAGTATCGGTTGTTGGCCCCCTACCATTATTCAAAGGCGGTTGCTGATGAAGAGCTTCGGTGGATGCTGTCCCCAACCGAATAGTAAAGGCGGTTGCTGATGACTGGCTTGGGGGATACTGTGACTGGCGGCTTGGTTGGCCTTTAGAAAAGCGATCCCCGAATAGAGATGGTTGGCCATTCGAGTCCCAATTCTTGCTTCGTGGGTGTCACTCCCTTATTAGGATGGTAGGGGGTTGGGGTGGATGACCAGCTTCGGGGGATACTGTCACTAGGCGGTTGTCTGGACCCTTGCCTACTAGAGCAATTATTCTATTCAAAAGGGGGAGGTTGGGCTTTGAATAAAACCTTCTATCCGTGGACGCTTGCGTACCCAGGTGGTCATTTCAGAAATACGTCTATTAGTGGACCCTTGCCCACGTTAATATAGTAGCTTGGTAGGCGGTACAATATGCGTATCCATTGGATCGGGATAACTGGCATTTGAGAAAGTATCCCTATCAGTGGACCCTTGCATTCCATGGCTCAGCTCGTTAGGCGGTTTGGTAAAGTATGGTTCCCTGGTGGGCGGTATAAGGAACTATCGCTGTTTCTAGAGGGGCCTTTCAATAAAGATCCGTTTCTACAGATTGGCGTTTAATAAAGATCCTTTTTCTAGATGGGCGTTTGCTGGATTGGCCTTCAAATAGGGATCCCTCTGATAGAAGCGCCTTTTCTAGAAGGTGCTTCTCCAGATGGGCGTTTCTATGGATTGGCCTCTAACCAAATATGCCCCTCTATTCGGTGGTGGAGCACCCTTGCCTACTCTAACCATCCGGATCGGCGCTTAAACAAACTATCCCTCTCACAGATGGTCCCGAAGCGCCTTCAACCAAAAATTGGTTTCTATCGGATCGGGCTAGCTGGCATTTGAGAAACTATCCCTATGCTGGTTGGCCTTTAGACAAGAATCGCTTTCTATAGATGGGCGTTTCTACAGATTGGCCTATTCTAGATCGGCCGTTAACCAGCCTCTTCCAGATGGTGCTTCAGTGGTGAATGGGTATCTAAAGCAATTCCCCCTTTTCCGTACGAGTAGAGGCAGGAGAATCAGTTGTTGGAGGTGGTTGGTTTCAAGGTAGATAATAGTTGCTTTGAGGAGAGAGAATCTTTGTATCAACAGATTCCTCCATAGAGAGCTAACCTCGCTGACTTCGTAGCTTTGGGGTACAGCGACATTTTTGATCTAGGGTCAAGCGAGCGAGATGGATCGATTGATTGAGAGGAATAACCCTATGGATTGATTGATTGAGAGGATTCACCCTATAGATACCTCGATTCGGGCGGGACGAGATGAAGCGGGTCGAGGGTTTGAATTTCATGAGGGGCTCCGATTCGGGGTTGGAAATGGGGGGATGGTTTAAGCAAGCATTGGAGAGATATTATTTGGTTCGCTAGTTGTGTAGATAGATCATTAAAGTGTTCGAGTCGGTACTCGGATCTATAGCGATCGAAAGCTATAGAGGGATGGTTTTGAGATATCTCCTCAGTTCCTAGGTTCAGAGAGAGGGCGTGAAAGTTTCTTGTTGTCGACCAAGGTTGGTTGGAAACCATCATCCAGAAACTATTCCCAGTCGGGGCCAGCAGGGGCTATTATAGCCTGGGGAGCACCTATATCCTTCCCAGTTCTGCTTCTGGCCCTCCCCCCTAGAGGGAGATATATAGGGGGCTCGGGATGGTTCACACTTATCGCGCTATCGCTGCTGTGGAGGTAGGGAAACGGACACTATGGTTTGGGCACTGGCCTTCTGGGCCCCTACTATCTAGACTCGCGCACGGGCCCTACTCTCTATAGAGCGACCTATATATCGGTGCTCGCCTTCGAATCCAGCCGGATGTTGGATCATATGACCCTATCCAAACTATGGTGCTCGACCTTGGATCCAGCCCCCCTTGCCATGAATCATAGGAACCAAGGCCCCTGGGACGAAAACCAATCTAACCACCTGGTTGCCCCGGATAAGAATAGGCAATTGAATGGGTTGCGTAGGCGACACAGATCCAATCGATCTAGCTTCTCTTCTCCTCAAATCAAAACCCCCACTATTAGAAACACTTCGCCATTGGTTACTGCAGGAGGGGAGGGGCGCTGGCTCGGGAAATGCCTCTATTGTAATGGTAGGGGTGGCATTGAATGGTTGATTCCCAGATCCCTTTATTGATCCATTAGTATATAATAAAGCGCCGACAATTGTTAATACGTGTATAATCGATTCGAGTTGTTAACACGTCGCTTGCCCCTTAAGAAATATCTACTCAGCCCCTCTTCCCCCAGTTGCTGATACATTTCTAATTCCATTCCGGATTGGTTGAGGTGTTGATACATAGATAATAGCTTGCCCGGATAGTGGAATAAAGGGTTCACTTTTCAACTTCATAAAAGGGATAGGGTTATTCTCATTAGAGGAAGGGGCTGGTAGAAAGCGCTTGAATAATAATAGTGGGGCGGGGATTAATAATAGTGGGGTTCGACTAAAGCGACGGGACTCCCCTACTATTATGAAAAGGTCTAATTTGGTTATGAGGGAACGGTTTGGAATAGTAGTGTTTTACTACCAACTGATGGAAGTAGAGGGACAGCAGGGTTGTTGGACGAATCGAACTACGGGGATAGGTTTTCAACCGCCTACTCCTAGAGGATTATAAGCCTTCTATTCAAGGGACAGGTTTAGTAGACTGCCCACTATTGAATCAAAAGCGATTGGTAATAGACTCCCTACTATTAAGTGAATAATTCTATGCCCAGTTTTGGAAGAAGGAGCTGTAAGCCACCGAAGAATTTAGTATAGTGGGGTGGGCCAGCTGGGTATTCTATGAAGCTGGATAGATTTGGATGAATAATTCTAGTGATAATGCGCCATAATAAATGAATAGAATGGAATAGAAGGGAGAGGGTTTGTTTATAGCTATTCGAATAAGTAATAAGATTTTAGTGCGCTTACTATTTATGCGAAGGGGTGGAAAGCAATAATAAGCGACCCCTTTCCCTTCAATCTAGAATGAATTAACTCCCTACTATTGCCCCACTCATAATAAACCCCGGGGATAGGTGGATTGATGATATTCCAACCTCAATAGGAGGAGGAGCTATTAATGTTTGGGATTGGGTTCTTAGTAAACTATTACTAATCGGGGGATAGTATTGATAAAGAAAGGGATGGGGTTGGAGGGACCCGAATAGGAGGAGGAGCTAGTAATGTTTGGGATTGGGTTCTTAGTAGAGCGGTGGCCCTACTATTATGAAAGGGATACCTTAAATACCAGTTTATGACTATAGTAGGGCAACTTCATTCAATTAATTCCTGTTAACAACCAGAAGAGATTAGTTGCCTATTATTATTATTCGTTTCCCATAAATGAATAAGGGGCTGTCTAATATTCCTATGAGTGTTTAATACTAGTTGTTAGTGGTAAGTAGTATCTCCGTCTCGTACTGATGTCAATCGGGTGATTTTCTGATATTGGCTAAGGGGATAATCAGGTTTCTTTTAGAGAAGCAGTTGCCATAGTTTCGTTCCTTAAATAATAATAGGGAGAGGGAGGCGCTACCTGGAATAATAAGCCCCGAATAGAGCGTTTTCATCTTATTTCGCTTTGTTCTTGTTATTCGGGCTATCCCCGGTTCCGGTTCGTGGTTCGTTGGCGATCCACCCGACACAAACAGAAGCTGGCTTTTTGGCCGGCGATTGAATGGCTGGTTTATTGTTCGCAAACCCCGCTTATTATTACTCAAGGCCCTTTTCCATGTAATAAGGCTCTGCTGGGAAGAAGCGTGGGATCGTCTCCACTTCCCCCCGATGGAAAGGGTGAAAAGCCATCCACATCTTTCAGCTCCCCTACTTGAGCATCTTAATTGGGATTTCATTAATATACGGCTTTAGCCCCATTATTACTCAAGCCCCGTATATTTCTATAAAGGGGATTTCACAGATGCTTCGAAAGGTCTCGCTCCAACGCAACACTACTCCCTACTGAACGGCCAAGCCCTCTCTATCCAATATCTAATGGGGTTGGTTATTCGGGACGTTCGAGCTCCTTAAAACGTAGCTACGCTCCGCTCCCTTCATTGACTACCTGCCCCCCTACCCCGTGTATCATAATTAGCCAAAATGCCCCCATCTAGATCTAGGCTATTCTAATAAGGGGAAACCCTCAAGCATCTGGGATTATATGGAAAAGGGGGGGGTTTCTGATAGTAGGGGGCAATTGAGAATATACGGGGGCCGAAACATACTCACTATGGTAAGCAAGCACCTCCCTAACCATCCGCGATTTAGAAATCCCTGTAGCTACTACCTTATTGAAAACAAATAGGTGCTTTCCGATCCCCTTCAAATAGAGTAGGGCTGACTCCCCCTTCTATGTAGTAACCGCGGTACTTTTGCCGTAGCCTTCCCGCCACTCCGCCCCCCTTTCAATAGAGTAGGATTGAACCCTTTCCCTATTATTAAGTAAGGCCCCTTTCTATATAACCGACGACTATTATTATTTAGGGACGGGATTCTCGATTTCTATGCAACGAATTCATTCATTCTGGTTCGCTGGGGGAGAAAACACCCAAATGCCTATAGAAATAGTAAGCTTCGCACTCGGCATTCTTTCCCCTCTCGATCGGGCGACCACTTCTCGATTCTTATTTAAGCGCTACTATTCCAATAAGCGCTAGTGGCTAGCCTACTCATGAATTAATAGATTAATAGGGGTCTAGAATCGAACCATTACGGAATTCCACTCCAGTTCTAATATGTTGAGCAACTATTCCAATAAGGCGGAGTTACGATAGTCGAGTGGATTCGTTAGCTATGTGGTATGGAAGACTGCTAGTACGAGATGGTTCCTGTTATGACTGGATCGAGTGGGTAGGCAGGCCGAATAACCAACAATCTTAATCCAATAGTTGGTGAGTTGGGAGGGGCTTAGCAACACCGAAATCCTGAACTACTTTCCCCTACTATTATTATTTCAGGATTGGCAGGTTCCTCCCAATTACCCAACCTTTATGGATAATAGTTGGTAAACGGGGTTGAACCTTGGAAACTCTTCCTGTAGCTACAGAGTCAATCCACAGAATCTCACGAATTCTTGGGTGTGTGTGCGCCGGTCCACAGGGGAACTCTCAATATGCTCGACTATACCCTTTACAGGTCTCGCCCCTATTATTATTTCAGGGTGAGGCAGGCCCCTATTATTATTATTTAAGGTGGACCGATTATTCAAGTTTTCGCTTGCACGAAACGTTTCTATTCCATCAAAGCCATTTCTAGTAGGCCAGAAATGCATGAAAAACAGTTCGGTAGTGATGAGATAGGGCCGGAGCTACATTTGATATCAAAGCAGTTTTTGAGCGAATCATGAACCGAAACATCATATACATAACGCGAACCCAACCGCCCAAAGATCAACAAGAGAGGTGATTCTACACTGGAATGATACTGCCCGTATATTATTATTATTATTATCTCTTGCAAGTTGAATAGTATA
>Ga0115850_10025_pt1 | contig 11254 bp, 7 predicted proteins | sample InSIn1SAF170_FD_83864 | JGI IMG/M metagenome (GOLD analysis project Ga0115850, IMG submission 83864) | reverse complement strand
TTGTTAAAGAAAAAGGAAACATTTAGTTGACCACCTTGAACTACTGTTTCTTGGTTAGTTGTTGCTTCAGTGAATAATCCTGAACACGCTTCAATAATTTCCTGCGTTTCTACGCGGTCTGTTGCAACAACACCCATGTGGCTTGAGTTTAATTCACCCAACATCAGGTTAAACATATCACGAAAATCGTTGCTGGTAGAAGCTGCAATTGCACGGTCATGGTATTTGTTACGAAGCGCGTTCCAATCGTATCCGTGCATTTTTGGATCATAAAAATAGTCACGGATCGTGCGCCATGCTTCTTCAAAAATTTGTTCACGTTCGGCTGCGTATTCTATTTTCAATTTGGCAGAGTAGGGTAGTGCTTCCTGTGCGCTCGTCTTTGTGTCTACCCTGGTAAAACCTCCCGGTATTTTTGAAAAGTATACGAATTTGCCATCGCTGTCAATATTCAAATTCCCCGGGTTTGTTCCACCTTTGGTGATCTCTTTCAAATCTTTTCCATCCCATTTAATGCTGTAAAGATCTCTACCTCTTGCTGTACTAGTAGTGGCAGTATAATAAAATGTTTGCCCGTCTTTAGAAATTACAAAATCACCTTCATCTCCCGGGAAACTGGTTACCTGTACTGTTCGTTCAGCAATATTGTCAAAATCAATTTTTATGGGTTTTTGGGTTGATTTTGTACCTGGTTTTGGCGCAGTTGCCGTTTCAGTAGTTCCGGCTGCTTCCTGCCAGTCTTCATTCACTTTTTCCCAGTCTTCTTTTTTCAGCCATACAAACCAAACGTCATCACTTAAATTATTACGTGCCGAAATAAAACCAAGTTTTGAACCATCAGGGCTCCAAAAAGGATTTCTATCAGTACGGGGGTGCATGGTAACATTCACAGGTTTTGTAGAGTTGTCAGAGGCTTGAATGAAAACTTCATAATTAGCATACAGATCAGTGAGCGAGTAGGCTAACCATTTGTTGTCGGGACTCCACGCCAAACCACCAGGTGCTGCCCAACTATCGGAGAGTATTTTTTCGTTTTTCATTTTACCATCAGCGCCAATATCCGCAACCACTAATTTGCCCCGGCCTCTCACGTATGCAATTCGTTTTCCATCGTTTGAAACAGACATTCCCGTTTCATCTTCCTTAGAGTTTGTTAGCGTAATAATTCTTGGTTTCATTGTTCGGAACAGGTTCACTTCTGTTGTATCAACTGAACGAACCATGTAAATATTGAAATTTCCATCGTTACGGTCAGATGTAAAAAGAAGCGTTGAATCGTTCAGCCAGGCGGGATTCATATCTCTAAACGGATGGTTTGAGATGTTCACGCTGCGCGTTTTTTCTTTATCAGCTTCCTTCAGAAAAACTTCGCCGCGTAGCGTGTACGCCATTAATTTCCCATTCGGTGATAATGCGAAATCGGTTGCTCCGGTTGTTATTGATTTTTGTTCAGTTGGATCGAAACGATCATCGGCGGCCATTTGAATATTGATTTTTTGCGCATTACCTGTATTCGTTTTCATTGAATACAAGTTCATATCCTTTTCAAAAACAATGGTTGATCCATCGGCAGAAAGGCTGAAATGGCGAATGGCCTCATCGGTATAATTGGTTATTTGTTGCGGTTTGCCAGATGCTTTACCGTTTGCATCTATGCCAATTTTATACAAGTTGTAAGTGCCGCTGATTGAGCTAAGGAAGTAAAGATTATTATTTCCGCTCCATTGAGGCATTACATCGTTGGTTTCAAAAAGCGGCAGTTTGCTGTACGATTTGTTTTTAGTATCAAAAATCCAGATTTCCCTGTTTGCCGATCCTCTGTAATCTTCACGCGCCACCGGGTTACTCTGACCGCGAACAAATGCAACAAAACGGCCATTGGGTGAAGCGATGGGTTCGAAACCTAACACGTCAGAAATTCTTTGTTCAGTTCCACCAGATGGTTGTACCGAAAACATTTCTAACTGACCTTCAATTTGCCTGAATTCTCTACTTGTAGAAAAAACAATTTGGTCAGGATTAGTCCAACTGGAAATATTATCTGAAGCAGAATGAAAAGTTAAACGGCGAGGCGATCCACCTTCAACCGGGATAACAAAAATGTCGTTGTTTCCGTATCTGCCGCCAGAAAACGCAATAGATTTTCCATCGGGGCTGAAAATAGGATTGCTTTCGTAAGCTTCGTGAATCGTTAAACGGGTAGGGCGACCACCGCTGAGCGGAGCAGTCCAAATGTCGCCCTGGTACGAGAAAGAAATTTGTGAACCATCTTTATTTACAGCGGGATGGCGTAACAAAAGATTGTTTGTTTGTGCAACTGCAACAGCGTTTGCAGCTAACAAACAAACAATAGGAAATAAACGTTTCATCATCTTCAAAATAGATTTTGCCCAATTTATCGAAACTCGGCTGTTCTGAAAACTTTTTTAGTAGTAGGGCAGCTGTTTGGGTCTACCGCTCTGCTTTCCACAAAAATTATCCTGCATTGATACAACCTTTATCTTCGCGACACTATGAGAATAAAGACGATTTTTTTGTTTTTTGCTTTTTCTTTTCAGCTCACAGTTTTAAACGCGCAATTTTCTGCCCCGCTAAATACTTCGGAGATCTACATGCAGCTTAAAAAGCTACAGGTGTTAGGAAGCGTGCTCTATATTGCCGCCCATCCTGACGACGAAAACAATGGTTTGTTACCATATTTAGCCAAGGAAAAACTTTACCGCACTGCATATTTAAGTTTAACCCGCGGCGATGGAGGTCAAAACCTAATTGGACCAGAACAAGGTGTTGAGTTGGGTTTGATACGCACTCAAGAACTACTGGGTGCAAGGAGAATTGACGGCGCTGAACAATATTTTAGTCGTGCTTACGAATTTGGTTTTAGCAAAAGTTCAGAGGAAGCGTTGAGGATTTGGGGTAGAGAAAAGATTTTGAGTGATGTAGTTTGGGTAATTCGTAAATATCAGCCGGATGTAATTATAAAAAGGTTTCCGCCAGATGCGAGAGCAGGACACGGTCACCACGCAGCATCCGCAATTTTGGCTGATGAAGCTTTTGCAGCTGCTGCCGATGCAAGCAGATTTCCTGAACAATTTAAGTTTGGTGTAAAGCCCTGGCAAGCGAAACGGATCGTTTGGAACACATTCAACTTCGGAGCGAACAATACAACAAGCAACGACCAATTGAAGATAAATGTCGGTGGATTCAATCCATTAATTGCCAAAAGCTACGGGGAACTTGGCGGCGAAGCAAGAAGCATGCATAAAAGCCAGGGCGAGGGCAGACCAAGAAGAAGGGGGGAAATAATAGAATATTTTACCACTACCGGTGGTGAACCAGCAAAAACAGATTTGATGGATGGCGTTAATGCAGATTGGTCTCGAATAAATGGCGGCGGTAAAGTTGAAGCTTCAATAAATGAAATTATCAACAACTACAACTTTCAGAAACCAGAACTTTCAGTACCGGCCCTGGTTAAACTTTACCAAACGATTCAATCGCTTGCCGAAAGCAATTGGCGGAACGAAAAGTTGCATGAAACGCAGGAAATTATTGAAGCGTGTTCAGGATTATTCACTGAAGCAACAACTAACCAAGAAACAGTAGTTCAAGGTGGTCAACTAAATGTTTCCTTTTTCTTTAACAAAAGAGGTGCTGTAGATGCAACAGTAAAAAGCATCAGAATGGAAACTTTGGACTCGCTGTTTTCGAAAGCACTAGGCGTAAATGAAAACGTGGTTGTAAACAAAGTTTTTCCTGTTGCAAACGATAAAAAGCTAAGCCAGCCTTACTGGTTAGAATATCCGCAAACAGAAGGCGCATTCGAAGTAAAAGACCAGCAATTGATTGGAAAAGCAGAAAACGATCCTCCTTACACAGCTACATTTATTATAAATATTGCAGGTGTAGATTTTACTGTTACGCGCCCTGTTCAATACAAAGTGGTAGACCCGGCAAAAGGTGAGTTGTATCAACCCCTGGTTGTGCTACCAAAAGTTGAGGTAAGCTATGCTAAAGACAACTTTATTTCATTAAACGGAAAACCTGTTCAAGCCGGTGTTCATTTTTTATCTAACATCAACGACTCCGCTGCTTACGATTTTCAACAGAAATATTCCTCCAATTGGAACAACAACAATGCTGCTATTCGTTATGTAACTTCCAGCAATCCTGATTTTTATGTAAATACAACATTCACTCCCACAACAAAATCGTTAAACACTACTGAAACTACCAGCATTAGTTCTGCAGACGGCAAGTACTATGGTTACAGAAAAACAATTTCGTACGATCACATTCCAACCATTACCTATTTTCCGCAGGCAAAAGCTAACCTTGTAAAACCGGAAATAAAAATAGTAGGCAAGCGTGTAGGATACATTATTGGTGCTGGCGATAAAGTCGCTGAGGCTTTGGTTGGGATGGGATACGAAGTAACTTTTTTACAGGAAGCAGATATCACGTTCGAGAATTTAAAAAGATTTGATGCGATTGTTGTTGGCATTCGAGCCCACAATATTTTTGAATATCTAACCAACAAAAACGACATATTAAACCAATACGTGGAGAACGGCGGAAACCTAGTACTTCAATACATTAAAAGTAACCAGGTTGGTTTAAAGAGGATCAAAGTTGGTCCCTACCCGTTTACCATCAGTCCGTCGTTGAGAGTTACGCAAGAAAATGCCAAAGTAGATTTTATATTGCCGCAGCACAGCGCGTTAAACTATCCGAACAAAATAACCGAAAAAGATTTTGAAGGTTGGGTACAAGAAAGAAGCACCTACCAGGTCGATCAATCCGACGAGCATTTTGAAAAATTGATTAGTATGAACGATGCCGGTGAAAAAGAAAATAACGGAAGCCTGGTAATTGCAAAATATGGAAAGGGAAATTTTGCGTATGTAAGTTTAGTGCTGTTCAGGCAACTGCCGGCAGGTGTACCCGGCGCGTATCGATTAATGGCAAATTTAATTGCCCTTCCAAAAAATAAATAATGGCAAAAAGTTATAAAGAGCGAAAGAAAATAAGTTTCACTGTTCTCATCATCATCGGGCTTTTAATTGGATTTGCCATAAAAAGAGTTGGGTTCGGTTTAATAATAGGGATTGTGTTAGGCTTGCTAGCCAGCGGTATGATTGCAGGGAAAGACGAAGACTAGAAACATGGATTTTAAGTAATAAAAAAAAGATTTTGTTTGTCAGCAGTAGTTTTTTATAGCAACATCGTTGTGTCACTCACTTCAACTTGCTATCAATTTTCATCCAAAAATTGTGAAAATTACTTGACACACTCAACATAACTTTCATTTATTAAACAAACAAAAAACCAACTTCATCAACTTTTGAAGAGCGAACCCGAATATATTCCTTTGTTTAAGAAGTGGAGCTACTGGTATGCAGCCGTCATTTTGTTTTTGGTAGTGCTAATTATATTTTTTGCCTGGTTCACTAAACATTTTTCATGAGTGGTTTAGATTGGATAATACTATGTGTTACGCTGCTTGGTATAATCACTTACGGGTTATATAAAAGTCGCACAACAAAAAATTTAGAAGGTTACTTTTTAAGTAATCGCAGCATGCCCTGGTACCTGGTGCTGTTAAGTATTATGGGTACACAGGCCAGTGCAGTCACATTTCTTTCAGCACCCGGTCAAGCGTATACCGATGGGATGCGGTTTGTTCAATATTACTTCGGGTTGCCATTAGCAATGGTAGTTTTATGTATCACGTTTGTTCCGCTGTTTGCAAAGCTTAAAGTTTTTACTGCTTACGAATTCTTAGAAAAAAGATTTGATCTGCGTACCAGGACCTTAACATCCTTTCTCTTCTTACTACAACGCGGGTTATCAACAGGAATTAGCATTTACGCGCCTTCCATTATTCTATCATCCCTGTTCGGCTGGAACATTTTCCTTACTAATATTTTAATGGGTGGCTTGCTGATAATTTATACTGTAAGTGGTGGTGCCAAGGCCGTTGCTTACACTCAACAACTGCAACTTGTAATTATATTCATCGGTATGTTTTTAGCCGGCTACATGATCGTTCATCTGCTACCGGAAAGCATAGGTTTTACCGAAGCGCTAAAAATAAGTGGCGCTTCCGGCAAGTTGAACGTAATTACAACGGGGGGCAACAACAATGGTTTCGATTGGAAGGACCGCTACAATATTTGGAGTGGAGTTATTGGTGGTTTCTTTTTAGCGCTTTCATATTTTGGAACAGATCAAAGCCAGGTAGGCAGATATCTTACTGCAAAAAATACAACAGAAAGTAAACTAGGTTTATTAATTAACGGATTGGTGAAAGTTCCGATGCAGTTTGCTATTCTACTGCTTGGTGCTTTGTTGTTTACGTTCTATCAATTTCAACCTTCCCCTGTTTTTTTTAATAAAGCAGTGGAACAACAGGCATTAACATCGCCATACAGAGATTCAATGGTTGAAGTTCAAAAACAATTTAATAAAGTAAACTATTCAAGAACACAACTAAGCCTTGAATACGTTAATTCAAAAGAAGAAAGTTCAGGTGCAGATCAATCTGTAGTCGAACAAAATTTAATGTCAGCCAACAAAAAGTTAGATTCACTTCGATCTACTTACAAAGCGTTTATAAAAAAAGCTTTACCCGCAGAAGATAACAATGATACGAACTATATTTTTCTTCGTTTTGTTGTTGATTACTTACCGGTTGGCTTGGTTGGTTTACTCATTGCTATTATTTTTCTTGCAGCGTGGGGCTCAATTGCGGCTGCACTAAATTCGTTAGCTGCATGTACCATGATCGATTTTCACATCCGCTTCAAGAAAGGAAATATAGCGGTTTCAGAAGATGAACTGAGCAACTATAAAAACTCTAAATGGTACACCTTGGGGTGGGGTATATTTTGCATAGTAGTAGCGCAGTTTGCAAATAAAATGGGCAGTTTAATAGAGGCAGTAAACGTTTTAGGTTCTCTTTTTTACGGTGTAATACTAGGCATTTTCCTAGTCGCATTCTACGTGAAGCATGTGGGAGGCAAAGCTGTTTTTTATGCTGCAATCATTTCCGAAATAGCAATCTTTACACTATTTATTTTAAACGAAAAAGGTATTATAGGATTAAGTTTTCTCTGGCTCAATGCTGTCGGCGCGTTGCTTGTTGTGCTAATTGCGGTAATAGTTCAAAGATTTGTAAAACCCCAAACTGCCATTCCAAATACATCAATATAAAAAAAGCTCCATTGCTTTTTTTTGCAATGGAGCTTTTTAAAATACTGCTATAAAACTAGATCTGTTTTAAAAGATCTTTAGCTTGTTTTACGTAATCATCGTTCTTAGCTTCAGTAGCAACAGCAATTGTTTTGTTTGCACTTTCTTTTGCGCCAGCTTTATCACCCATATCTTTTTGAATCTTTGCTTTCAACATATATAACCAGAAAGCTTTTTCATTTCCTGCAATTGCTTTATTTACATTATCTAAAGCCTTTGCATAATCTTTATCCCACTCGTAATAAAAAGTTGCTGCTTGCTGAAAAGGTTTTCTTTCACCTTTCAATGCACTTTCAATTTGTGTACGTAACCGGTCTTTAATGTTTGTTTTAATAGGAACTCTAACAGTTGTATTGCCCCACATCATTTGTAGGTCACAAATTTCGTTTTGCACATTTGCAAATTGCATGGTGAAAGTTTCTACTCTTTCTTTAGTGCTTGTTGCAGCTGCTTTAAAACGTACAACATCATTTGTTTCACTAAATCCTTCCTGGCCTGGATATGCATTTCCTTTGCTAATTACTACGTCCCATTCCGGTTTGTTTGGTATTGTGTAAATAACGTAGCTACCTGTGTCTAAAGTTTTTCCACCAACAGTTACAGCATCTGTAAAACGAATCTTAGTTGCAGCATTTGCACCGGTTCTCCAAGGTTTACCCAATGGAGCAAGGTCACTGTTTGTTTCAAATAATTTACGACCTCTAATTGAAGGGCGACTATAAGTTAATTCAATTCTACCCATTCCAAATTCCTGGCGAATCATTTGTGTTGGGCTAGGTTGAGGCATTGCTACCTGCGCTGAAATTTCTCCGGCAAACAATGTTGCCGCAAGCATTGCAGTCAAAACGTACTTCTTCATAAAAAATTAAATTTTTACAAACGTACATTAACATCCTGTATACGCAAACATTAAAAAAAATGGAAGAATAACCGGGCGCCGTTAGAAATTTATCGTGATTCTTGCTTTTTGATCCTTTTTGACCCGCATCCATTTTGGACCTTTTTTTACCAGTTCAATTGCCTTTTCTTCTAATACTTTGTTGGTTGATTGTAGCACTTTCATGTCAAAAGGTCTACCATTATCATCGATCTCAAATTCCAAATCAACACTTCCTGCAAGTTTTGCGTCCAACCTTTTCACGCTAACTGCTAATGAATCAATATAATTATTGAAAAACGCCCAACCACCAACTGGTTCTACTGTCGCCCAATTGCTGCGCGCTCTCGTTGAAGCAGCCTTCATCCGGCTCATCTTCACCTCGTTCAATACCGAACGTTTATTTAATACAATACTATTATTTGTATCGTTTGGTTTGATAACCTTAGATGTTTTAGCGTATCCTTCTTTTGATACATCTACTTTAATTAAAGTGTCTTCAGTTTTCAATGAAAACTTACCTTGTCTGTCAACCAGTGCTACCTTGTTTTCATCTGTTGTTACATTCGCAAAAGGAACTGGGACTCCGTTTGCATCTACCACTTTGCCACTAAATTCTTTCTCTGCCACGGGTGCTTTCATTGCCATTAACGATGCAGGTTGATCCTTTGCAACATCAACTTCATTCATTAAATCTTCTCGTTTTCGACCAGCTGCCGCTTCACGCATTGCAATTGCACTTTTACGATCTTCCAATGCAATCGGCGAGTTAATTGGAGTAGGATCTCCTTTAATAATTGGCGATCCGGTTTCAGCCAAAGCTTCTGGTGCTGGTGGCGCAGTTGGTGTACTTAATCCTTTACCAGCAGGAGAAATAGAATCAGCTACTCTGGAGGAAGCCGCTTTATTTACAACTAAATTTTCACGAGTAGAAGGTGTCTCAAAAACATTAAATGTTACAATTGCAGCTCCAACAATTACAATTATCAATGCAGCAATTCTTAACCATTGTTTTCTAGTAGAAACGATTGGAACAACCTTCGTTTTTTCATTTGTGCCTGCAATTTCTTTTTCAATTTCCGTTAAATGTTCATCAGCAAATTCCAGATCACTGGCTTGATAGCCATCCAAAGCGTCGGCAAGAAATGGATCATCCAGCATTGCTTTTTCAAAAGCATGCATCTCCTCACGGTTCATTTGCTTACGCAAATACCGCAACATATCGCCCCGATTGTATCGTTGCTGCTCACCCATTTTTCTCCATACAAATTTTTAAATTTCTTCTTCCGTTTTGTATCAAACTACGAACCTTGTTCCAATCATGTCCCGTAATTTCCGAAATTTCGTTATAGCATTTACTTTCCAGATAAAACAGTCGAACGCTTAGCTTTTGTTCTTCTTGAAGTTGTTCAATACATTCTCCCATTTTGTTCAATTGGTGTTCTTTCTCTAATACTTCTTCAAGATGCAACGATTCTTGTGATTGCATAAATTCTGGTACAAATTCAACCGTTTGCAATTTTTTGTCTTTCCTCAATTGCATCAGGCAATGGTTTTTTACAAACACATACAGCCAGCTTTTAAAGTTTTCTACCTGGTGTGTTTTCAACTTTATTAAAAGTTCGTGGTAGATGTTCATTACTGCATCTTTCGCCAATTCCTGGTCCTTCAAATATTTTACGCAAGTACCGTACACCAACTCGTTATACCGCATGTACAATCGCGCCAAAACTTCCTGGTCACCATTTTCCTGGTATAATTTCACCAGTCCGTTGTCTGTATAATTTGTATCCGATATCGTTTTAACTAATGCCATCGATTATCGCTCCAATTTATGCAAAAGATCTTTTACCCATTTTTATTTTAATGTATCGAACCTTACAACTTGGTTCAACATCGTTGTGTCACTCACTTGTACCGCAGATTCTCTAATCAGCAAAACGACCACAAATTTTATCGTAACAACTTATCTATAAATTTTTTTTCAGTGGTTATGTAATGTTAAAGGTCCACGCATCTTGCTAAAGACCGGGTCGAAAAAAATAATTAACGCAAGCTTTTTTTAGAGTTGTATCGCGAACACAAAGTCTGTTACAAAAAACCGTAACGCTCAAAAATCCATCACAAGAAATAATTGAAATAATCTTTTAAGAATTATTTATGAAAACACAACATGCAATTCTAACTGTATTAGCAGCCGTACTAATTACAGCATTCACACTTATAAAAAGTTACACAATAAAAGGTAGCGTAACAGATACAAACGGAGCCTCAATAACAGGCGCAATAGTTTCAGTTAAAGGATCTGAGAAAGTATCAACAACAGATGCGAACGGATATTTCGAAATCAACGTTCCTTCACTAAACGTAACAATAAACATTGCTGCTGCAGGGTTTGTTACCAAAGAAATTAGACTGAAAGACCAACGTCACCTTCATATAAAATTATCAACTTCAACAACAGTACTTCAAGAACTAAAGTTATCTCCATTAGAAGATCGGGTATATGAAAGGCAAACAGTATCTCGTACTGCCATGGCAAAATCAAAAGAAGTAGCTCCAGGCGTCAGCATAATTGAATATTTCGGAAATAGAAAAAACGAAGAGTGGAGATACAACAACGACTTCAACAGAGAAGGTTATGATAACATTGAAGAAAATAAATTCTTGCAGACACTCGATAATCCTTTGTCTACTTTTTCAATTGATGTTGATGCAGCGTCGTACAGCAATGTGAGACGAATAATTAACAGCGGTACATTACCTCCCGCTGGTGCCGTTCGCATCGAAGAAATGATCAATTATTTTAAATACAAATATCCTCTCAATTGATCAACCAATAGTTTGAGCGATGATTTTACGAGTGGAAGTTTATTGGCTTGTTGCATGCTTCCGCTAACATCAATTAAAAAAGTAAGATTAGATGACGGCAACGATTCTGCAGATATTTGTTTGCCTTGCAATCCAATACTTACAAGTTTATGCTGGTTGTTCCAGGGACAGTTAGCAATTTCTGTTGTGATAGAAAAAGGTTGATCTTTAGTTGGTCGAGGATATTTGTATTTAAAATAATTGATCATTTCTTGCCGACGCTTTGGATGGCTATCAAGCCAGTGATCTGGA
>Ga0115850_10023_pt1 | contig 11835 bp, 8 predicted proteins | sample InSIn1SAF170_FD_83864 | JGI IMG/M metagenome (GOLD analysis project Ga0115850, IMG submission 83864) | reverse complement strand
CTACTGCCTTACCTCCAAGCAATCATACCTGCTAAGCTATCCTTCCAAAGACATCTATCCAAAGCTACTGCCTACTGAACGGGCCATTACTGATACGTGACCAGAATGATTTGATTCTATGTTACCTGTTTTCTCAATACCCCGTGCCCTTGAATGAGGTTTTCGTGCCATGTTATACGTTACCGAAGGACAGTCAGCCCCCAATAAATCAAGGCGGGAGTAGCACCAGTTAGCGAGTCATTGATTTTCCACATCAGCGGTCCCATATTTGAAGGCTGTCGCATAGTCCCACATCGGCAGAGAGCAGAGATAGGGGCGGTTCAACGGACGGATGATGTTGCAGTGTGAGGTGGACCAATATAGAGAGGTTTCTGATTTGCTGCTGGCCGGTTTATGATATGTTCGCTTACCGGTATATGTCCCAGAAGTGTTGTATGCAAAGGTGTAACGATAGCGAGAGAGAGAGGTATGGTTATGATGTTGTTGATTGCCGGTAGATGTCCCCAGAAGGTTGTACAGATGATGTGGTCTACGAAGGTGTGCTGCTTGCCGGTTTACCGCTTGCCCCCATGAGTAGTCTAAAAGGATCGCTACAGCTCGATTATACGCCCCGCATTACCTGGCATACCCGGATCGGCAAAGGTGACAAGTTCGCTTGCAACAGATTTCAGCCTTGATGCTTATTGGGTGGTGGGCGGTGGTCGAGCCTGCTTACGCATCCTCATTCACTATTTTCATTTCAATCAACTCCCCTTTAGGCGGTCCCAGGCAAGGGGCGTTTTTGTTGTGTCATCGGGGCCTCTCAACTGGATCATCGCCCTATGCTTGAACTTGAATTCACGCTAGTCGGGGAGTGACCGTAAGCAAGGTGGGGGATGCCCGCCCGGAGAGTGATTCATTGATCGCCTACAGATTAGGCCCAGGCACCAAGTTGACTTGGAACAGATTGCACAAAAACATAACAATGGACATCCCTCCCTCTATTTATTCCCCTCAAATCGCTAGCTAGAAGGTAAGGAGAGAAATGCCCACTTTCTATTATTATACTTAGCATTCTTCGCACAATGAAAAGCAGATCATGAGCGTAATTACATATATAATTCATTCATGCATAATGAAATAGAGAATATACCAAATCTACGACGAAGTACTTCCCCTTGGTAGCTCCGATCACTTCTCCATCGTCATATCTCCGTATAGTACTTTCCCTCTATAGCTCCGATACTTATCCATTGGCACTTCTCCTCTAGAGCTCCATTCTCCATGGGCACTCTCTATTGAGAGTTCTTATTACACTGCTACTGCTAAATAAGGATGACTTCTTGGGGGATTGGATTTGAAACACCCCTTACCGTGCTAACAAAAAAGGCAAATTCAGATTCCCAAGGCTTAGAGGCTACGCTTTGCTCCTGCTAGGGTTGGTAAATATGAAAGCACCCTCTAACTGCCCTACCTCTTCAAGTAGAATTTCTAACCGCCTTTTCTTTAAGGTCAATGGCAGGAAGGCGCAGCTGTACTTCCATAGGATCGGGTAGAGCACGGAGCCCTGTGAGATGCCTATGTCAGTATTCGTATAGATGGTACCGTCTGATCCCATTAGAGTATTGGTCATAAACATCCGTATTAGGTTCAAGAAGGCTTCATCCGCTACGTGTTGGCTAAGAAGATCCATCAGTAGCTCATGTCGGGCTCTATCAACTTGAAATGATTGTTGCCACCACCTAAAGAGATAGTGACTTAATAACTTGGACAAACGCCTTAAGCATCCAACCCTAACCAACTCTCTCTACCATAGAGAGAAAACCTCTCTATACTACCTCTCTATACTACCTCTCTATACCATATGGATCCTAAACCCATTAGTAATTAGTCCAAGGGAGAGAGAGAAGGGACTATGGATGAAGGGACTATGGATCTAAACCTAAGGAGTTATGCAGGGCGATCCACATGGTGCCGCAGGAGAAAACATGGCAAAGAGACTTCAAGAAGGATGGAAAGGATCATACCAATCCTAAGTATGCTGGAAAGCCTAAACTACCCACTACCTTGACTCCTTCTATATAAGCAGCGAAAGGAAATCCACTAATATGAAGAAGATGCTATTGCCACTGGCCTTCCTGTAAAACAACCTTGCCCCCCCCGGAGGGACAAGCGGCTTCGCACCTTGAATAGTTCCAAACTCATAGATAGATATGGCCAGCCGAATTGACTACCGAAAAGCACTTAGCATGCCTACCCCTATTACCTTTAGCGTGCCAGAGATTCAACTGAAGTCTTGGCTAAAAGCTCCCCTATTACCTCTAGCGGGTTCGATCCCCCCCAGTGTACCCCCAAGTGTCAGGAGCTCGGCATTGAATACCTATTTCACGAGCATTATCTATTCCACTAGCATTATCTATTTCACTAGCCATAGTTGTATATGAACGTGTAGTACCTAATAGATATTAGGAAGGAAGTGGCAATATATAGGAGGTGGTTGGTTGGCATTTCCCAAAGAGCCAGTATTGAAATAAATGGATCTGAATTGGAGAGGGTGGCGTTGGAGCGGTTTGACGCGAAGGTTTGTTGTCCAGGCTTGGTGTTATCATATTCCACTGAGGTTGCAATTCAAGTTGGTAATCTATAATATGGGCCCTGAAAGCTTTGTTAGGGAGCGGCTGAGTGAGTGCCCGGCGTGTCAAATATCGGGCATATGCCTTGCTAAATACTGTGCGGGTAAAGAATAGACAGTCCCCTCCTCTGCGCCCCTCCTTGAACCTTGACTTTCTTGTCCCCAGCCCTACTGGTTGTACGTTGGAATCCAAACCAACACAAGCTTGCCCGTATATATATATATATATTCCCAGGGGAGACAGAGTGATTGGAAGTGTACCTTTTGGCCGTGACCTATTGGCACGGATGAGTCTGGAAGCAAGCCACGTGTGCCTTGGAAGGAGGTGGGTTTCAGTCTGTCTAGGCCCGATGGACGAGTATCCGGGTGGGAGTGGGTTGTTTACCCGGAAAAACTGCCCTCTATATACTCGTTCGATATCCTATCAGTTGGCTGATCTGACTCGATCAATTAGAATGTGTGACTCCGCTTAAATAATAAGAATATACGGGGATTTATCCACTCACACCCGCAGGGTTGAGGGGCTGGGACGGATGTGGATAGAGAAGTGATTCTGGTTGAGGCGATCAAGGGAATGGTGAGAAGCCCACCTGATCCCGTGATTCAATCCCAGTTTCCGTGTCACTCCCACCTGCTGAGCCAGGCATGGAGAGGAAGCATGTGGATACCCCTTCTCAAATAAGAATTCCCGGCAGGCTGCTTCATAACCATTCTTATCGAACAGAGAATAGTAGGCCTATCCATTTCATCCTCATAACCCGGTTCAGATTACGATTTCTTTATTTAAGCGTGGGGAAGAGATCTATATCAAATGCATTATCCAACCCCCAAAGGCCATATTCTTTTTCCCTTGGAATTACCTCAATTAGCTTAATCAGATCTTGATAGGCATTTCATCAATCATTATTTCCATAGCTGGGTCCCAAAACCTAGGATCCATATCACATTGTAGGGGATACAACGAGATGAACAAGTGGTACTCTAATAATCTACCCCGATTTGGCCTTCCAATTGCGGGCCAGGCTCTCGAATGAGGACCGGTAGGGGCTCGACCATAAGGGAGAGGAAAACGCGACATCCAACAGGCGCAGTATGTTTCCAATAAACTCCCTGGTCAGGAGGGCCTCTCAACGGCTACCTATTCAACGGATCAAATAAGCTCAGGCTGGGACGTAGAAGGCCCTTGGTCTTCCCACCCGGTTGACCGAAAACTCGATTAGGGCTCAAAAAACGACCTCAGTATGTCTATTTTGAAGCTGGAGCCGGCGTGTCACATAAGAAAGAACCCCATAATAAGAGCCAAGAACAAACAATATGGGAAGACTAAAATGAATGAAGATCAAACTCACTGTCTGACCCTGCCGGATCACGGAGTACGGACTCCAACTAATCAATGTCGAGGCCAATGAATGAGTGTCGGGGATATTGTGAGCAACCATGCTTCACTCATTGAGAGAAGGTGTTTAGGATGCTATGCTCCACTCTAGCCCATTTGTTCTGGCCCCCCTGAGTGCTACATGAAATCATCATCCATAAGCACCGGGTTCCACTGCTGTTCCTCGCCAGCCCATGATTAAGAACAACTTCATGGAAATGTGAATTCGTATATAACATCAAGGCGTCACCCATAAATCCAATATCCATACCGCCAAGGGATTCGATGGGGGTAGGCGAGTTAGCTTTCGAGAATAGCGATAGGTGGTACGAGACGGGAGAAGCAGTAGAAGGTGATTGCCCGTGAAGTGGTTGCAATGCAGTAGAAACATGAGTTAGCGTGAAGTAGTATCAGTGGAAGGTTATCAGTGAAGTATTGGGTGAGTTAGCTTTGGAGAAGTATTGGTGAGCTCGCGAGAAAAGGTTCTTCCCCGTGGGCTAGCGATAGAAGCAGTAGTTCCGAGAAGTAGCAGTAGAAGGATGGCCCGTTCAGTAGGCAGTAGCTTTGGATAGATGTCTTTGGAAGGATAGCTTAGCAGGTATGATTGCTTGGAGGTAAGGCAGTAGAATCAGTCGATCTCTTTAGGCCGGTTAGGTTGCTTGCTTGTAGGTTAGCGAGTCATGTTTCTTCCCGTGATTAGCTCTTGGTTCAGTGAGCTAATGTTCTTCCCTTAGCTATTGTTTCAGTGAGACTGCCTATTTACGGGCCCTATTGTTCAGCCTCTTTACGGGGAATTCCCTATGGGATTGCCTATACTCTATTATATAAGTAATAGCGCTAGGGCATATCACCCAAGCTAGCGAGACGAGAGAAAGGGATCTATCGCAAGAACTATCACGAGGTCCGTGAAAAGGGCATCATCCGCTGCGGGATCACTGCCCGAAGGTCTCATCTCTGCCCCAAGGTGGGTTAGGGGCAACGCTGCTCAGCCAAGCACCAACCGTAGGATAAGGGTTGGAAGCCTGCCAAGGTCAGAGAAGGCGTACATAGAGAAAGCTTCAAAAGGCCATACAATTAGAGAATCTAAATGCCCGATAAGGTCCTTGAAAGTCTAATCGACCTACCTCTGATCTATTTTACTGAAATAAGAGATGAAGTATACCCAATTCAAGTCTCTATTTCCCTCTAGCTTGATAAGGTCGGTATCTCCTGCCCTTCCGAGCGAAGGTATTCTCGGCCAAAAGAATCCTATCGTAAAGGAGGTAGGCTTCTCAGCCCTAGCCCAGTTTGATGAGGGAACTTGGGTAAAGCCACTTAGAAGGTAGGGTCTCGTGAAACGAAGACAGGTTATAAGCCCCAGGTGTTTGGGTAACGCCCTAGTGGATCGAGTCTACTGTCTTTATCTAAGCATGCGTAAGTAAAGAGATAGTGTGCTACGTTGTTTTGATGAGTAAGGGCAACAGTGTGTTTGTTGGGCGGGCATGTCTCCTCACATCCGTTTGGTAGACGGGCTTTTAAGGACCAACCCCGGTAGGCAAAGAGCCGTGTAGCGTAGGGAGCTGTCAAAGGAAGGCATCCTCGTAAATCGTAAAAAGGATCGGCCATATTTCATATTCATAATGCGCGCGATAAGGGCCAGTTGGGCCAATATAGCAGCGTTAGGACCATACTAACGAAGGATCCCACACGTCTATGAAAGGGTTCATGAAAGGCCCAAGTTGAAGCCCCAACCGTATGCCCCAAGCGTATGAAAACCCAAGGTCTTAGAAGCAACCCATCCAAGCGTAATAAAAGTGAAGTAGTTTGAGGACCCGACAGGGGGCTCGACTGATAAGGAGAGGAAGCACCCTTTCTTTTGATTATGCCGTATCGTCTTTATACACTTCTTACTGCTATTATTTAGGCCCCCTCCCTTCGGACAACATTGACTGAATGAAAGAAAGTTCCGACAACGTTGAGGTCATACATATTCCCATACCCTGAAAGTTTTATACTACCCATCGTTCGGAGAAGAATTACATGTCCTACCCTGGCATAGATGGCCCAACAACAAGGTTGAATCCATCCTAAACCTTACCCATTTTCGTTTTTCAGGTAAGGGCCCCATATTACTTAGGGGCGGAGCCACTCACTATTCATATGGTGAGGACCGGAGGGGCTCGACTGTCAAGGACCCTTTAGGGGGCTCGACTGATAAGGATGCGTAAGCAGGCTCGACTGATAAGGACCTTTAGGTGCTCGACCAAAAGGGAGAGGCCGCCATCACCCTTTAGGGGGCTCGACCATAAGGACCTTTAGGTGCTCGACTGATAAGGACCCTTTAGGGGGCTCGACTGATAAGGAGAGGAGAGGATGCGCAAGCAGGCTCGACTGATAAGGCCGCCATCACCTTTAGGTGCTCGACTGATAAGGACCTTTAGGTGCTCGACCATAAGGACCTTTAGGTGCTCGACTGATAAGGACCCTTTAGGGGGCTCGACTGATAAGGAGAGGAGAGGATGCGCAAGCAGGCTCGACCATAAGCCCCCCACCCAATAAGTAAACCCTAACCTTTAGGTGCTCGACCACCGCCTTTTAGTTACTTATTTGAGACCCAATAAGTAAATTGAATGCGTTAGCATGCTCGACTGTTAAGGCCGCCATCACCTTTAGGTGCTCGACTGTTAAGGCCGCCATCGAGAGGATGCGTTAGCATGCTCGACTGTTAAGGCCGCCATCACCTTTAGGTGCTCGACTGTTAAGGCCGCCATCGAGAGGATGCGTAAGCAGGCTCGACTGATAAGGCCGCCATCACCTTTAGGTGCTCGACCATTTTTTGACTTATTTGAGGGGCAAATAAGTAAATTGAAGAGGACCTTTAGGTGCTCGACTGATAAGGCCGCCATCGAGAGGAGAGGAGAGGACCGATAGGGGCTCACCATTCCGATGGTGAGGGGTCACTCACTATTCCGATGGTGAGGGATCTTCTTTATAACCCACCCACCTTTTGATTAGATTATGCAGAGAGAACTTCATTGTTTCTTCTTCGCCTCTTCGATCCTCACCTTTCGGCTAGTATAGGACGGGACTTGTATTCTTAAGAAACCTTATCTTATGCGCGTTAGCCCACCTCGCCTTCAGTTTCATATTCTTGGAGCATCCCATCTTCACCTTTTGAGGGATATGGATGGGGCTCTTATCACAATGACTGACTGTTTGCCGAGCGTGTTCGAACAAGTTGATACATACATCCTGACTGAAGAAACCGTTCAGGCCAGACCCTGACAGGAGGACCAGGAAGGTTGAGTGAGACATATATCCCCATCCCGTTTTCCCTGTTTTCCCATAGTAGACATCTTATTACTGTTTGCTGAACGTTTCGGACAAGGTTGATACATCCTGAAGGAATATTTAGGTCATACATACCCGTACCCTTAAAGTCCTACAAGCTTGAATGCTCACAGAACCTTTCCCTTTGTACCCGACCCCATTTACTGGATTATTTCGTGGATTCAGGGATCTTCGCTACGCCCCTTCTTATTGCATTTGACTTATCACGAAGCTGAACCGGTTGATATCACGCCGGGTATTCTTTATATATGTTATTTCTCCATAACACTTTTTATAGATATATACAACATTTCGGGCGGGCTCTTTACAGCCGTAAGGATTACTGTAAGTGGAGGGGAACAGGATAACCACCAGTAGCAGTAGTAGAATTATACGTGGTAACTGTAAGCCCTGTTGGTTGGATCGAATGAATACAGGCAGACCCACCATTTAGAACTTACCGACGACTTGGCTTGGGCACTGACCACTCCGTGCCTTTATTAGACTTGCCTTTACTTTACGTGCGACCGACCTTACTAACCTTTTGATTCACTTGAACTGCCTAACCTTGATTGGATGGGCGTTCCACAACACTTGATGAAATATTCTGACTTGGTGGGTACCACTCTGACTATTTTCCGCTACGCTCCTGCCTACTCGCTTTACTTATGTGCTTCGCTACGCCCCTCACCTTTGCTTGCGCACCTTTGCTCTTTACCAACCATACCTCCTATCCCAACTTACTGATGAGATGGGGAAATTTTGATCAAAATACGATCAATTTCTTTGTGCACACGGAAAACCACTGAATCATATATAATATGATGAAGACATATCGCTACTGGAATGTGAGCCATTTCTTCATGCATAATGACATATATAATGAATGTCACTATCTCTGGTCTCGAAGTCACCAATGAATGACGTAATTACGTATATAAAGAATGACTGGAATCACTGGTCGAAATGACATATATAAGAGAAGTCACTCACATATCTCTGGTCTGGTCCTTATATAACTCGCATCTCATCTGGTATGACTGGATTCCAATGACATGGAAATAGATCGACCATAATGACATATATAATGAATGTCACTCTCTCTGGTCTCGAAGTCACCTCTAAGGAGGGAAATCTCAGGTTGGAAAAACCACAATTCAATCTCTCATGAATGACTGGAATCACTGGTCGAAATGAACCAATTAGGTTTATATATGTCATTTAGTTCGAGATCTCGAATGCATAATGACATATGCCCATGGATGCATGATATGCTAAAGCGTAATTACGTATATAACGAATGAATGCATCGATATGTGTCATACCAGATTCGATGTGAGATATTGAATGACGCTTTCTCATATACGTCATTCCTGATAGATTGTTGGATTGATCGCGTATAAAATACGGGGATGACTCCGTGGCTGCTAGGGGTGAAAGGCCAACCAAGATCGGATATAGCCGGTTTTCCGCGAAATCTATTTCAGTAGAGCGAGAAGCAAGCAAAAAATGAGAAAGTGAAGACGGGAAGTACATGCATGGATAGTGGGATAATGACAAGGGCCACGAACGACTAGCTATCCCGGGGCGGAGCCGTATGATGCGGAAGTATCACGTACGGTTCTCTGAGAAGGGAGTGGCTACCCACTGGAGCTTTTTCTTGACCTACACCCGAAGCTCTGGGGCTACCCCTTACTCTCCTATCACTATAGGGGTATGGGGTTCGAGACAAAGAAAGATCAGGGCAGCATATCAGTTTCCCCCATACACCTCACTCGGATCTGTTCTTATGCTATTAGCTATTCCGTTGATTCTCTCCCAAACAGGAACCACCGATTTACAAATCTTATCAACCACAGAATCCAGTGAGCGGCGCCAAATCTTTCCATGGATTGCTTCTCCCGCTCCTTTCCCCGTCAAAGTGCCTATGGTACCAGTTCATATCTGGTTACCCGAAGCTCATGTAGAGGCACCTACGGCTGGATCCGTCATTTCGGCAGGAATTCCTTCAAAATTGGGAACCTATGGGTTTTCGAGATTTCCCATACCCATGTTTCCCGAAGCGACACTTTGTTCCACTCCCTTCATTTATACTCTAAGCGCGATTGCTATTATATATACTTCCCCGACCACTCTGAGACAAATCGATCCTAAGAAGATTATTGCCCACTCCCCAGTAGCCCATACGAATCCTGTGACTATTGGTATGTCCAGTCGGGCGGCGGCCGTTAGGTCACCTATAGTTACTAACACACAAGGCCAGCAAAAAAAACATGTGTGCCGGGCGTGCGACCCATCAACCTACTAGCAATGGGGGAGAAAACATAGCATGTCGCAACAAAAGCTTGATTCGAGGCGTCAGCAGGACACACTTGCGCTGCTGGGTGATGCGGGGCCAGAATTTGTGTAGGCAACCGATTTCTCTATCCATCGTAGTGACAGAATTTGCCGTAATTCACAAATGACTGAGCCAGCCAGAAAGAAAGGGTCTATCGAAGAGCCTACAGGCCGACCAAAGGTTATCACTTACCTTCATGCTCAGGTAAGGGGGGGTTATACCTTACCTATCATTTTCACCCGGTAAGTGATGACTGACCTTACCTTCTAGCTAGCTAGCTCAGGTAAGACCTTTCAGGATGCGCAAGCAGGCTCGACCACCGCCTTTTAGTTACTTATTTGAGAGGGGCACCCAATAAGTAAATTGAACCTTATGTATCCATAGAAAGATCTTCATAGATGGACATATATAGATCTCGAGACATCTGGCTGGATATCTATATATGTATATCGATATACAGATATCTACAAATATCCGAATCGATATAGATGTCTATCCTTATATATCCATCTATCTGTATAGGATGAATATCTTATACATAGTACAGCGCTCAAGCGCTTTTTGGCTTTTTTGGCTCTCTCCATCGATCGGTCCAAATGCATGCACGTTATCCGATCCGGGTGGGCTGTCTGGCTCATGAGGGGGAAATGAACGATGTAGTTGCTCGCCGCCTCGACGCATTCTCCTCTCTCCTCGGCATCATCCCACACAGAAAGAAAGAGATTGCCCGCCCGATAGTATCATGTAAGTCCGCTAACTAACGTGAAGCGAGGGGTTGAGCCTGAACTGACCGAAGTCGCTTGCTTTCGGAACCATACTTCCCACAGCTAACACGTGTCACACGTGGGGAGACGCGCGAACGTAAGCTGCTGCTATAATCCCCGCCGGCCATCGGGACCGAGTGGTAAGGCCATAATCTGCAGGGTAACGGATTACTCATTATTTCATTGGGGACAGGTGCACGAACGACAACTCCAAACGTCACACACGCCTACCTATAGGTGGCACCAGCGAGATCCAGCCAAGCGGCGAACCTTCGTGTCGCCGCGGCGGCTGCTCCACTCCGCTGCGCGTTAGTCTTTTGAACGCTATGCGGGCAATGGGCGCTGTGCGTGCCCAGCCGCCAGATAACGGGCGGGTTAGTTTCGGGGCAAGGACCGGCAGGGTGCGTAAGCACGCTCGACTAATAAGGCCGCCATCGGCTCGACTGATAAGGACCCTTTAGGGGGCTCGACTGATAAGGACCCTTTAGGGGGCTCGACCATAAGGACCTTTAGGTGCTCGACTGTTAAGGCCGCCATCGAGAGGAGAGGAGAGGAGAGGAAATCAAAAAGACTAGCTATTCCTACTCTCAATAATGGAGAGGATGCGAAGCATGGCTCGACCACCGGGAGAGGTCCGACAGGGCTCGACTGATAAGGAGAGGACCGGTAGGGGCTCGACCAACGGGAGAGGTCCGACAGGGCTCGACTGATAAGGAGAGGAAAATCCGTTGGCTTTATATACCGTGAGGGTGAAAGTCCCTCTATCCCCACCCAGGTTCCCCTCTATCCTTTTTTCCATGGGTGATATCTGAATCTCTTCTAACTTCTTTATTCTTTTCTTTTCACAGAAGGTGGTAACTGTAACGAAGTATTCACCAAACGTTCTTTATATATAGATAGCGGATGGAACCTTACTTTTCTATAGATAGCGGATGGAACCTGATCTATAGCGAGCGTATGGTCGGGTGTTCTTGTACTTACCAGCCTGCTTGCCAGCCAGTAAGGTATTCACCTTACCTTCTTGAAGGGTTTCCCTTTCTTTCAAGACCTTACCTAAGATCAGGACCAGTAAGACCAGGACCTTACCTTCGCCAAGACCTTACTGGGTGGGTTGACCAGGACCTGCCAGCCAGGACCTTACCTGCCAGCCAGGAAGGTGACGGTACTTTCCCCGGAGGTACTTCCCCCTGCTAGGAGATTCAATACCTCGTCAGGCCGTAACGCTTGCCTTGGAGCTTGCTGGAGATAGAATGTCGAGAGAGAGATAGAGATAGATATTTGTTGGAAGGGATATAGATATGGAGGGTTGACTTCTCTGGATTACCATTCCGGAAAGGAAGGTGAGCGTTAGCGAGAGAACCCATTCCTTATCCATATATGTGTGTGTTTCTCCAGAGATAGAGATAGATATGCGAAGGGAGATATGGAGGGTTGACTT
>Ga0115850_10021_pt1 | contig 11968 bp, 6 predicted proteins | sample InSIn1SAF170_FD_83864 | JGI IMG/M metagenome (GOLD analysis project Ga0115850, IMG submission 83864) | reverse complement strand
TCTGTTGAGAGCACAACGAGTGAAGAAAAAGGAGCAAGCTTTTCCATTCACCAAATTCGACCTTTCAAATCTTCCCAAAATCACCAGGTAACCTTTAAACTTATCTTGATTCACAACTGATAGTGTCACAATTGAATAACATTTTCCAGGTAAGGGATCCACGTTTATATCACCAGTATTTAAGGGTGAGGTTGTTGCAAAGATCATTTATTTACATTAATTATTTGCACATTCCGATATCTCATAATTGGTTAGCTGATACTATTGCTAATCAAACATTAGACTGGCACATCATTCATTTGTCACAATAAAATCAAGCATCAAAAAGTCAAACTGTATATATATATATATATATATATATATATATATATATATCATAAAACATCTCGAGTGTACATAAGTATGCCCAAAATAATATACAAAAATTGGGACTCAAATGCCCATAATCATGTCCAGTACATCTAATGCCCCGGCTCAGGATGAGTGGCTAAATATGTGACTACTGCTTTGGCCACACTCCTAAGAGTGCGAACCCAGCCTCGTAGCATGCCAACCACATTATGCTACATGTCTATAGGGAGATCCTCTACAGCCTCCATCGGTACACAGTGAGTTAAGTTGAACTGTGTGTAGGAGTCACTCTATGTCGGTAGCTGCCTCTTCGGCACCTCGGCTGAGACATCCATGTTGTGGGAACCCATCTGGTCGTGTTGGCCCAATATCTGGAACACGATCATCATATTAGTCACCTTTATCGCCCCATGCTACAGTTGGTGGCAAAGCTAGATTAGGATCTCCTCGGAAGTCCAATCTAGCATAGGGGTAGTCGTCTACGGAGATGATCTACTACTCCCACCACGAGAAGAAGTCATCATCGAAAGCATGCTGTGGAACATCCCCACCTCCTAGTCGTTTCATCAGGTCAACCCACCTGCCCATTCGTGGATCTCGTGGGGTGTTGATCGAAATTGATACTCTAGGATGGAGTGCCGGGACCCTCTCAAAGAAAGAGCACAAAATAGTTCCATATCTGAAGTTTTTGGCCTGGCCCTTCTTGATAGAAGTTAATTGGCTCTTCAAGTTGGCAAGAAGAGGAGTACAGCAATCAAATACAGTGGTGAGATAGCCTACCGCCAAGCTCATGGCAAGTTGTGAAGCCTAGTGTAAGAAAGTTGATCCGTTCACTCTGGCTATAGTGAACAAGATGATCCTCAATGATAAACTCTCCATGTGCTTGATTGGAATTTGACTTCCAACCTTTTCTGGATGACCTAGGAAATATATATGCATGTAGTACTCGATAGAGAGACTGCCTTGTGATCTGCCCATGGAATGTACTACCTCTCCTCTCCAGGAAAGGCTTGTGATGAAATAAATATCCTTAACCTCTACCTTGAGTGGAATTTGATCAATCATAAATGAGTCATCCTCGATGCTCCAGTAGTGAATGAGCATTTCAAGCAGGCGAGTGTTTGCTTTCATGTTTGGCATTTTAAAGAACTTTATCAAACCACATCCTCTTAAGGCATCCAGGGCATTAGGATCATTCATAACCTCATCATCCACTAAGGCATGCTCTCTTTCCCTCCAAGTGACTGGCATCCTGAAGAAAAAACAAGTTTGGACCGTTAGATTTTTGTTTTGAAGTTTTTACGACATATACGCGGGTCCGTTTCCTACACAGTCACGTCTAGGGCTTGTGTATACGCAGGTTGCACATAGCCAACTCGCATATACGGCACGACAAATTTTTTGACAATAATTCAACAATGAAAGTTGAATTAAAATTTTTAAAACCAATCACAAATGAATGCAAGATAAGTTTAAAGGTTACCTGGTGATTTTGGGAAGATTTGAAAGGTCGAATTTGGTGAATGGAAAAGCTTGCTCCTTTTTCTTCACTCGTTGTGCTCTCAACAGAAAAGGTGATAATGGTGAGTCAAAAAACTATTTTATAAGCTTTTAAAAAGTCAAATTTTTTAAAAACTTGATTTTACTTTGTCTCATGTAACTTTTGACTTTGGAGCTTGGAATGTCAAGAATGGTTTGATTTTCAGGACATTTGGACACTTTTTTGACAGTTTCAAGATGGTTCCATGACTATTGACCCGTCATGGCAGTTATCGTTTTCTCACTGGCATATAGGTTAGGGAACCATTTTCTGTTTCATTATGCATACTAGCCTCCATTTGTCGATACACTTGCCATAGGGTTGATGCCATCTTGTCATGGTCCGTAAACTATCTTCACTCACCGATTTTTAAATCATGACATGATGGTAGAGCCATCCTTTTCATGGGCATCGTAGTTAGCACCTCATTGACATTTGTTTCCCATGCTGCTTTGATTTGAGTAGGCTTAGGAGTCCTCTATAGTCCCACTATGACTTATGCAATGAAGACTCATTCCTCTTTGCTTCTTCGCTTCGTTCTATCCTTATATCTTAGAGGGTCCTTTGTGTTGAGTTATACTACTACATTGCATTTTGACCATTTGCACCTTTTGGCCTTGAGCCGGCTTCACATGGACTCATGTTTAAGCCGACTTTTGACCATGACGTCAGCAAAATCAAACTTGCATCCCCTTGACTTCTGTAACTTGACACACCCTGATCCATGGAAGGAACACACCTTTGCATGTCTTTTACCAGTTTTCACCTCCCTGCATTGAGCATAATATTGTTCCCATCCCAGGAGCTAGATCATCTGTTTCATCGACACTTGTTCTTTCCACTGTACTATATCATTATTTTATTCTTTCTCTAGCTTAAAGAAGAAGACAAAAAAATTATATATTCCAAAAAAGAGCAGGAACGGGACAATATTTCCACTTATTGTTGGCACCTACAGTCAGGCGTGTCGCCCTTGAACAAAGCACTAAAAACAAAGTCTCCTTTGTTTGGGCGGGGTTTAGTTTGACTTAGGTACGCCTTAACCTTGTTATTGAGTCAGTTCTCCCCCGATTGGTTATCTCTTCCAATCATATGGAGGATTCGTTCGTGCCTCCTACACGACGAGCTTATACAGAGTCATCATATGTTGCCACATAATCACATTGAGTCGTGCTTTTGTTCAAGGGAAGTTAGCCTGAGTCGACCTCCTTGCGGTGTCTCTTGACTCATTTTTCAGTCAGCCATCACTGGTTGTTAGTGTCTTGTCTATCATCACATCAGTTATATTGGTCCTTTACTCATGCCGGTTTGAGAAGGTCTTCTTTGACTTCTTTCCGGCAGGTCTTTTCCTTATCGATGATGACAACTTGCTCTGAGGACAGACCCCTAAAGCTGCACCCTAGCCTTATTTTCATTATTAATAGGTCACCTTGTGCTCAACATCGATCAGTATCATGGGTCTTTGACTGAGTGGCTTCCCTTGTGTTCAACCTTAAATTACACTATCACACATTGGGATTTGTGTAGTACCTTGGTTTCCATTTGACTTTATTGGTGGATACCTTGCCTCTGTGTCAACTTTCATTATTAGTTGGCTCAAAGGGTTTCTGTTGTGTGCTAGCCATGTCTTGTGTATGCCAGAAACATGCTTTGTCGGGTTACTACATCTTTTTTCATCCGATTCCTTCCAAATTATTGGCCTATGGGTTAAACTCATGCTAGATTGGATAAGGATGCCTTAATGCCTTCCTTCTAGTGGATCTTTCCCTATTGACTACGACTCATTGTTCTAGGGCAAAGGTCTAGAGTCAATTTGGCAGCACCTTGGGGTTTGTAGTCATTAGTGGCAGATCCTTCACTATCGATAGTGGGAAACCATCATTATCTCCTGATTGATAGATTCTTACAGGTGTTCGACTCTAGCTCATCTATTCACACTTGTTAGATTGTACTGGGTACCTTGACGCTCATTATCATTATCGGTGAGTAGTCTCGCGTTTGTTAATGGTATACATCAATGATCGGTAATCAAATGATTTCTCACATGGTCGACTTCAGATCATTTATTCCATGGTGTAGAAATGTACCACGATAGTCGGTGAAGACATCGGGTTTCATCAGCATTCATTGGTTCACTTGACAGTTGCTCCTATTGCTCCTAGTTGATACCACTCCACCTTACATGTTGCAGTTATTCATGGTGACGTTCTATATGCTGGCACCTAAGTATACAGTGTAGTACCATCTTACTCGATCATGTTCATTTGGTACTTTTGGGATCAATCTTTGATATCAGTGATCAGCTTCATCCTTCAGCATCATTGACATTCTCATATGTGATATTTAGACATGTACTTGTTTGATCGTGATCACATGATCCATTATGTATTTTCCAGTCTTCTATACTTGTATACATAGTGGATCCACTTGTACTTAATATGCGGACATGCTTTACATTCTCTGAGCATGGGTATACCCGCCTCAGAAAATGTTTCTTTCTAATCTCCATTTGTGGCTTGGCAGGCTGAACTCTGGTGAAGTCCTTCTCAGTTTTTGACAAGTTTCCTTTCCATGCACATACTTAATACATTTTGGCCATCATGTACCCCTTCTGACCTCATATATTAGGGGGCATCTGTTATAGCTCAAAATCTCACTCTTGATGTTTGTCATGCTGCACTCATGCCCTAAGGCAACTCCTCCTTCTAGACCTGGTCCAAATACTTAAAAAACAGTGTTTTACTTCCTATACACGACATTACCCTGAGCTAAACGCGTGTGTAAGCGGGTTTGTGTATACCCAACCTACATATATGTCTTAAAAAACTTAATAGAATTAAATCTCCTTAAATTCAGGTGGAGATCATGGGTTTTACCTGTTGATTACTTATTAGTGCCCGTGGCCCAATTGTTCCCAATGAATTCCCAACTAAAAAACTACTTTGGGAGAAGTATAAAAAGGCTTCAATGGGAAGGCCTAATGGAGGAGAGAATAGAGAGAAAAATCACTCTGCTGAGATTATCCCTGATTAGGTTTGAAGATCCTTGTGCTTCTAGCACTTCCCCCATTATAGGAAACCCTTGTTTCCTTGAGCTTTGATGTTATTTCACTAGTTGAGATACTTTGGTATGAGTCATGGAAGGAGTTTGTTGAAGGCTTGAGATTGGATGGACCCGGAGGACAGTTTTGCTTGGAGCCAGCGAGAGGAAGACTTAGGTGAAATCATTCCTTACTGTATTTTAGTTATGTGCAATAAAGGAACACTTGTCTTGTTCATGAAATTAGTCTTCTTCATGCTTATGATGTTAATGTTATGATTTGCATATGAATAGTTGTTTCAATTATGTAACTAACTACCTTTTAATATGCTATGAAGTTGATTTCTTTATGATGCTTGGTCCATATACTTCTATGCTTCTTTGAATTGATTGTTTTGTAGGTTTAAGGATCGAAAGGAACTCCAAGAGGGTTTGGACCCTGGTTGGATCTACCCGAATGAGGGACCCCCAGGTGCACCTCTCTTCGAGTAGTTTGCTTATATTAGTATCATGGCTGTGTGGAATGCTTGTTTTTCATTGTATATAACCCCCGCTCTGCTAGGGTATTGATCCAAGACCCTAGGGCACTTTGTCTCTCAAAAATGAGTGGAAGAGTACCAAGGTGGCAAGGGTGCATTTTGGTTGGGATGGTAATAAGAATAGGATGCACCTTGCATTCCTTGCTGGTATGGCTGAGGTCCTTAAAGCCTCCTTTGATTTATAAAACATAGTTTCTCAACCCTGCCTTTTTCCCCTTGGTATACAACTTTTAATCTAGGCAAAGAAGGAAGTTTACTTGTGGCATGGTTTTCCTCACAAACTGAGCATACCCCTATGACATTTAATGGACATTCATTTTTGGGCTACCTTCTAGCGCATCCACAGAAAAAAATAGCTAAGGCCCTCTCTGCTTCCTCTTGCCTCCTCTTGATCTGCATGGTATCCATTTGCAATGAAGAGGTATGAAAATTTTCAATTTTAAAGTCCTCTAACATGTTTCCAATTTCATTCTTGATGGATGTTGTTGAGGGGGAGGAACTAACAAAGCTTGACTAGACCTACCCTTCTTCCTAGTAGTACTAGAATGCTTCTTGAACATTGTTTTGATGTTCTCATAGGATAACTAACAGATGTCTCCCTAGAAAACATGTTGAGGGTTTCCATCATGTCATCCTTGATCCCTCAGAGAAGAACTAACTTGAGTGATTCAGGATCAAGGGTGCATCTAGCCCTCCTATAACTAAGTTGGAATCTCTCCTCATAGTCCTCTAGTGATTCATCAAGCCCAAGAGTCATTTTAAATATTTATTATTTGGTTTCTTTGGACCTATAATAGCCCATGTGCTTGTTTTTAAAGGCTTGTTGCATTTGAGCCCAGGTAGTGATGTTATCCCCAAGAATTCCCATAAACCAGTGCAAGGCTACATCCTTAAAGGTAGATGGGAATAATTTCATCTTCTGCTCATTAGAGGTATAGTCATAGGTCCTACAGACAACAATAAACTCAAATATAAAAGTATCAGGGTTCGCAGAGGTTAAGCCATGGAAGTGATGACGGGCAGTAGGGCTTATATTCTTCATTCTAGCCTCTCCACTAGTATCTCTGATAGAGAAAAACTCCTCATTCATGTTTTCAACCATGGCTGGGGTAAGTGAAATGGGTTCTTATTCTTCCCAATAGGTTCTTCAAAAATCTCAGTTTTTTCACCCAAGGAGTCTTCTAACTCCCCTGTAGTCAGAGAGGGAAGTTGGCAGTCACCGAAAAAGAATGAAGGTTGATTGGTTAAGGGTGTGAGGGTGTTTGGTAATAATTTTCCTTGAGTATATCTATTCATATGAGGCATGAAATAAATTTTTTCTTCTTTTATGTGATTTTTTGAAAACTAAATGCAAAACAGGAATCAATGGTTAAGTAGAAATAACATCTACTTAGACACCTCCCTGACAATGGCGCCAAAAAGTGGTGAGCCCTAGTATTGCACCAAGAGTGATGCAACTTCCAGGGGCTCCTTAGCTCTATTTATCAACCTGAGGTTCATAGAAACTTCGAGTGACAGTGCTATATACATAGTAGATTGAATTCTACTCATGCCACCATCAACTAGGCCATTTAATCATTTGGGCTCCAAGACCATTCTTCTATGAATTGCGGGGGAATTAACTACTGAAAGTGAAATTCAAAAGCTAGATCTAATGTAGAAGAAGTAAATGCTTCTCAAATCTAAATTATGGATGCTACCAATTTGTAAATTCTACTTAATCAATTCATGAAAGAACACAAGAGTTACGTTACCTGCAGAAAGGAAACTACACTAATTGCAATCAACCATCTAGCTATCAAATTCAATTGTAAACAGGAAATTATTCTACCAACTCATAACTCAATATTTCATGCATCAACTATCTAATTCACAATTGCATATAAAGCAATGTTCTATTTGTGCCAAATCTATGATAAAGAAAGTAATACTATTCTCTCTTACACTGAACGAAAAGGGATGGTTGGAAGGATGTAGGCATTTCCTTTGATCATGTAGTCCAAGGTGGGGGTCAAGCTTCTTCTAACCTAATTCAAACTTTTATTATAGGTCAAAACAAGGGCAAAATAGGCTGCTACAGGCATGCTACAGGGTCCTTGTATTGCTACATAAAGACCTGTAATGCTATAGGAAGGCTATTGAGAGGGTTTGGAAGGTAAGAACAATGTGATCAAGGGATGACAAGTTGGATGCATGTTTTGGTAGATGGATGTAAGGTGACCAACACCTCTAGCCAATCTCAACACTTCAAGAAGGCAAGTTTTGGACTAAGAGGGATGCTCACGGTGACCTAAACGATAGAGCTCAAGAACAATGTTTGAGATTCACCAAAAGAGGGTGGAGAAGTCCTAGATGGAGATGGTGAAAAGGCCCCTTAATTTCAGATCCAACAGTCCTACAACATCACATGCACATGCTCTCTTATCATTCAAAAAAATATCATCACCAATGGCGGAAAATATGAGCTGAATTTAGAAACTATATAACTTATGCCAAAACTTTTATCTATGCAATGAATCAACTTCTAAGCTACAACAAATACATGCAAAACAATACAATTAATGTCAACCTTTTTCCAAGAAATCATCAACATAGTGTTTTTGGGTTGTGATTGTATATTCCTCTAATTAAGCTCCCATGAGAGAGATGAGATAGAGGCAATAATCATAGGATTTTTGAGGAATTATATTCTAATAGAATGCAATAACTAACAAATATTTGAATCTAAAAAGGAATATCAATACACAAGAGGGACCTAAGCTATTGGATTTGGGCCCAAACCCAAGAGCCTCATCCCTCTAAAACTAACTTAGTGAAAGATCAATAAGAAACTTCTCATTATCATTGCAGAAATGTCAAATACATCACATAACAAGTCAAAAATAGAAGTAAGAAGTTCTTGAGCTCAATAGCATATTAGCTGAAAACCAAATTTGAATCCTAATGATCTCTTTGTCATGTTTGTTTATACAAAATTGTAGCTACCAACAACTCCCTAGAAAATAGAGATGTTTGTATTCCAAAACTTGAGAAAAGTGGATCTACTTCTTCCTTGCACTGCACTGGCTTGGCTGCCCATGACCTCATCCTGCTTGGCTGCCAATGACTTCGAGTTGATGAGAAATAAAGTGGTGATCTGGGCTTATATAAGGAGTTAAGGAGGTGGAAAACCACCTAGAATCTCTCCCTGTTGTTTACTCCGAGCTCCTACAGTGAAATTATCTCGAAATTGCTCCAATTACCGCATTTAAACCATATTAGGCCACATGACATAGCAACACATCTTTCACCCCTCACGCTAAGCATAATATAACAAAAAATGTAAATAAATGTGAGAAAGAGATAATTTTAAAGCTGGAGGATAGCATTTTGATCCCTAAGATATACTTATTGATGAGCCTCATCAACAAGTAAACATTAATAATTAGTCACTATTGCATTAACAACTTAACAAAGGACCAGGAAAGATCATATTGTAGCATGTAAAAAAATCCTAGCCTGATCCTACACTAGCAATACAGTTCCTACACCCATTTATAGTTTAACATATTGGCACTGGGCCACCTATTAGACACATTATCAATTTTTTGGTCATAAATTTTTCGTTTGAGATCTAAATTGTGTTAGAAAGTAGACATTGAGTTATAATTAATATAGAAACATGTTTTTAAAATATGCCTATTTGGTTCTTCAAAACATGACTATCCTGAAAGTTTTTTCCGAAATTTGATCAAGCCCACTTGCCATTAGATATGATAAACAAGCAAATTTTCCAAAATGGTGATCACAATGGATATGAATGTTCGTAGAAATTTTATTTTCAATATAATACATCTACATATATAAATAAATTCAAATATTTGTCATCGATGCTAATTTTCACAATGCGTTGCAACAAAAACAACATTTTTTACATATAATTTAATTAATTTATCTATGTGCTTATTTATTTTATTTTCTACCCTAACCTACTATGTTTGAAAAGGATGAAATATATCTATTTATAAGAGTACTTCCAATGGAACCATTTTCTAAACAAGGCCTCAAGTATATACATACCCAAACTAGAAAAATACACATTAATAAATGCTAGTGTATGAGAGACCAAGTTCCCTTGAAAAGATGGGCCCAAAAGTTTCCGAAGTATGGAGTGATGTTGCAACCAAATGATGGAATGAAACAAATCTTCAATATAACCTTGAGTCTTTTGATTTCCCATGTTTTTCATATCATGAATTTCTTTCATGACTTCTACAATTTTGGGATTTGAAGTCTTCCCAAACCTAATATAGGTTTCCTTTAGTGGGGCAGTTGAAATAGAATGGATGGGAAGGGTGGGTAAAATTTCTAGTTCAACATTGTAAGCATATTGTACTAGTTTATTATTGAGCATGTGGAATATATTGAATAAGCATTTGTGTAGGGAGTGGAGGAATTTGATGATGTAGTTGATTGGATTGTGTGACCGATCTTGATAGGCAAGCAAGATGTTGTTGAAAACATAGTGAAGAGTGTGGATTATATGTCTGTGCTAAAAGATGAGGGAGAGTAGTCATGTAATCATAAGATGAGCCATGTCAAACTTGTGGATGAGATTGGTGGAGTTTATACTAAGATTGACATGTTTGTCCAAACATAAGAGTATTCCTTGATGAATAATGCAAGTAAGAAAATGGAGAAAAAGTGTTTTGAAGCATACGTGTAGGCCACAATTTCCATGGTTGTGAGTTTGTTGCAACTTCTCAATCTCTTTGATATGTTGTTTTCATCCCAGGTAAGAAATAACAACTATCTTTGGGATGCTCCTTTCAGCACTAAGATAAAAACACTTTTCAAATTTTTCTTTATTTTTCTTAACCTGCAAAACATCCAACTATGAATTTAGAGAGCTAATAAAATCAATTTTAAAATGTTCAAATAAATCATTGATTTCAACTCTTGTATCTCTTGTTCTTGTAGAAGATTTGGAAAGGAAAGAAGAAAGTTCTCTAGAATTATTACTAGCATTGGAGATTCCTCTTGAATACCTTATGCATAATTCACAAAGATCATCATATGACAGTTGAAAAACATCACGTTCTCCATCATATTTAAGAGTTATAAAAATTCATCTTTGAATCCTTTAAGAAGGAGTGTTTTCAAGATCTCTTTTGTCAAATGCTTATGCTTTGATTTCTGAAGGTTGTATTGAAATCGTTCCACATAGTCCTCCAATATTTCACCTTCCCCTTGTGTCATACTAAAAATATCTTCACTGGCCTTGCAATAGTCTTAGTACTTCTTTAAGAATTCATTCCTCATGTCTTCCCATGTTTGGATACAGTTCCCACCAAGGCTCATAAACCATCAATGAGTTGCTACTTTTAGAGTAAGAGGAAGCAATTTCAACCTTTGATCACTAGTAAAATAATTGTAGAGCATTGGAAAGGTATGTTTTAACGAATAACTTAGTGATGTTTCAAGCAATATTTGTAACCTTTTCTTTGTTATAAAATAAGGAGAATGTAATGAGAACAAGCACGAATGACCCAATCACTAATAGTTATCTTCTCTATGCAGGAAAGAACAAAAGTAGGAAGGCGCGGTGCAAAACGAGATTTCCATGAGAAGATAACGGCTGTCCCTCCAAAACCAAGTAAAATCCAGACCCGAGCGAGTAAATTAAGACAGATCGAACCGGAACGAGATGAAGGACTGCCAGTTCGGAAGGCTAGGCAGAGAAAATAGAGGAGTTAGTAGTTTAACAGATCCCTCAGGATCTTTGATCCTGAGGGATCGTTACTTTCAATTATTGTGTTGTTTAATTAACTCCGCCGTTACCTGTATAAAAAGGGGCAGCCTTGAAGACTTCAGCGACTTTTATCTTGTATCTGTACTTTTGGGTTACAGACTTCACAGTTGGTTTAAACTCAGACTATCGAGTCTCTTTGAGACTTAGTTTTGCTGTATTCCCATTGATGCGTTAATATAATATATTTGTTGTTACTTTCTCCCTGCATCTGAAGTAAGTTACGGCGGTGTGCCATTGGAAGCTAAGGGCCCGGCTCCAACGGACACTGGCTGATTGTATCACTACAGGTTGGCTTTGTGTGGTTTGTTTATTATTCTTAATAATCTGATATGCTTACATGCTGTTCCATACTCGTTCACCAGTAGTTTTCTGTTCGTAAATCTTGTAACAAGTTTACATCATATTTCCAGAATTGATCACATAATGTTGTTCTAAGTTGTTCACCTCTGTTACAGAATTTATAAGTGGAATGTTTTAGCTACCTATGGTTGGATTAGTGATCATAGGAAGGTGGAATCGACGTTGTGCAGGGACTACTGGAGATCATTTCAGATTATGTGTACATATGATTGACGTTTCCTGTTTATGGTGGTTTGCTGTTCCAAACATGGGAAGACATGAGGAATGAATTCTTAAAGAAGTACTAAGACTATTGCAAGGCCAGTGAAGATATTTTTAGTATGACACAAGGGGAAGGTGAAATATTGG
>Ga0115850_10017_pt1 | contig 13000 bp, 3 predicted proteins | sample InSIn1SAF170_FD_83864 | JGI IMG/M metagenome (GOLD analysis project Ga0115850, IMG submission 83864) | reverse complement strand
CCCTCTTCTTCAGGCCAACATAAGTGGATTTTAACAGCCACCGACTATTTCACCAAGTGGATTGAAGCCATCCCATGTAGGCAAGCCAATGACACCACCATTATCCACTTCTGCCTGAGAACCTGTCTTTGAAATAAACACAACATCGGGGAACAAAACTGGATACAAAACTGGAGCAATCGGATTGCTTATTTAAACATAAAAGAAAGTGTTGACATATATACAAACATTTATGTACAAGTATACACAGGTGTGTTACTTCTCAAAAAACTGGATCAAGGTAATGTTTCAACTTTTGGCCATTTACAGGGCCTTCTTCAGCTGTGCTGCCATCTGTAGATTTGAGAAAATATGTGTTATTGCCCTGCACAACACTGATAACAAATGGGCCTTTCCACGGAAAGTCAAACTTTGCATGTTTTCCCTTGTCTTCTCTTCATGAATCCCACCTTAGAACTTTGTTGCCAACACAAAAATCTTTAGCCTTAGCTCTCTTATCAAACATCTTTTTGAGCTTCTCTTGCAAAATTTGAGCTCTGTCATACACTTGCTCTCTGGTTTGCTGAAGGTGGATGGTCTGGTTGATTCTTCGTTGAATGTCATTTGGTTCAGTCTGAATCTCCTGTAACAGCTTGATAGTAGGAATGCCCAAAGATGAAGGAAATCTGGCTTCCATGCCATATACTAGCTCATAAGGGCTCATCCCAATGGATCTCTTGGTTGAAAGTCTGTCTGCCCATAGGGCACTTGTGAGCTTTTTATGCCAATTCTTTTTGTTTTCTTCTAGCACTTTCTTTATGATGTTGATGAGGCTTTTGTTGGATGATTCAGCCAAGCCATTACCTTGAGGGTAATAGGTTGTAGAGTGTCCCAGGGTAATGTGAAATTTATGGCAAAAAGTGATCATCTTTTTGGATTTGAAAGCAGCGGCATTGTCACTTATGATTTTCTCAGGGCAGCCAAATCTAGAAAGGATATTGCACTCAAGGAATTGGATAATGGTGGTGTCATTGGCTTGCCTACATGGGATGGCTTCAATCCACTTGGTGAAATAGTCGGTGGCTGTTAAAATCCACTTATGTTGGCCTGAAGAAGAGGGGTGGATTTCTCTAATGAAGTCGAGACCCCATTGTTGAAAAGGCTTTTCGGTTGAGATGGGCTTAAGGGGCAGAGGCAATAGCCTTCTTTTCCCTTCAAAGATTTGGCATTTGTGACATGACATAGCAAATTTCTTGACATCTGCAAATAGAGAGGGCCAATAGTAACCAGCCCTTAAAATCTTGTCAGCAGTGGACTTCCAATACAAATGCCCTTCACAGTCCCCTGCATGGAATTCTTTCATGATATTGTTAGCTTCGTTCATAGTCAAGCAATTTAGCAATATGCCTTCATGGTTCTTCCAAAATAAGGCACCGTCTAAGACACAAAACTTTAAAGCTTTCATTTTCAAAAATCTTTTCTTGGTTCTAGACAATCCTGGGGGAGCACTCAGGTTTAACAATATAAAGCATATATCAGCATTCCATGGGGATTGCAAAAAGGTTTCATTGATCTGTGGAGTCACCAGCTCCGGTTCACTTTCCAGTTGGTTAATATCTAAGGCTTGAAAATTTGTTTCGGACATCGGTTTGGCTAAACCTTGTCCCTTTATCAGCTTGGTGGGTTTTACTTTTATGTCATATTCAAGAATGCTAGCAATCCACTTGTCTCTTTTGCCTTCAAGTCCCTCTTGAGTTAATATTTCTTTTACAACAGAGCTTGGGACATAGGCAATCACATGGGAGTATAGAATCTAAACTTTGAAGTCTTTTATTGCTTTAACCAGGGCATAAGCCTGTTTCTTCATGATTTGGTACTTCAATGGTGCATCTCTTAAGGCTCGGCTGAAAAACGCAATTGGCTTTTCATTTCCTTGATCGTCCTTTTGCAAAAGGACAACAGCTATGGTGTGTTCAGATGCAAATGAAAAAATAATAAAATCTTTCTCAAATTGTGGACTTGTGAGGACAGGCGTTTGAGTCAAGGCAGTTTTGATACTCTCAAAAGCCTGCTTGGTTTCGAGAGACCATTTTACCTTGGCATCCTTTTTTAACATGTTACTTAATAGTCTTATCAGCTCAGCTAGATTTGGGATAAATCTCCTTAGGAAATTGATCTTTCCAAGCAATGCTTGCAACTCTTTTATGTTTCTTGGATAAGGTATTTGGACAATGGCTTGGATCCTTTCCGGATCGATTCTGATGCCATCTTTTGAAATGATGTGGCCTAGTAGTTTACCTTCCTCAAGGCCAAACAGAGACTTCTTGGTATTTAAGGAAATGCCATGTTTCCTACATGTCATGAATATTTGCCTTAAGTGTTTGAGGTGCTCTTGATCAGATTTGGAGAAAGAGGTGAGGTCATCGAGGTAGACTACTAGGAAATCATGTATTTTCTTAGCAAACGCAATATCCATTGCCCTTTGAAAGGTAGCACTAGCGTTCTTTAGTCCGAAAGGCATTTTAACATACTTAAATGTTCCCCACGGTGTGGTAAAGGCTGTCTTGTCTTGGTCATCCAAGTGAACAAGTATTTGATTGAAACCTGAAAAACCATCTAGCAAAGAGATTCTAGATGAACCCACTACTCTTTGTACGATGTGATCCATTTTGGGCAAAGGATAGTTGTCTTTTAGGGAGACTTGGTTTAAATTTCTTAGGTTTACACACAGTCTGATCTCACCTGATTTTTTCCTTCTGGGAACAAGATTGTATACCCATTCAGAAAATCTGATGGGTGCTATGATACCTGCTTCAAACATTCTCTTTACTTCTTTCTCAATCAAGGGAAGAAGCATAGGGTTGATTCTTCTAAGTTTCTTCTTGAACGATTTTTGAATTGGTTTTAAGGGAATGGTATGTTGAATTACTGATGTGTCATAGGACTTCAAGTCCTCATAATTCCATGCAAATACATCTTGAAACTCTTTGAACAGATCGACATACATTGGTTTTTGATCAGGTGGAAGATTTTTGGACAATTTAATCATTTTGGGCTTCTTTGTTGTCCCTATGTTGTGTTCTTCTATAGCAGCATTTAAAGGCTCCATTTTAGGCTTTTTAGGGACATCATTGGCATCAAACATATCCTCTAATGGAGTTAGGCCAGTAGGGAGAAAGTTATCCTTCAGATCAATGATCTCGGCCTCTGTTTTGGCTATTTCTTCCAAATGTGTGTGTTTCAGCTCTTCTATGTTTGCATTGTTGAAAATAGTTGGTTGTAGGATTTGTTTTGCTATTAGAGCTGTTACAGCCTGTTGATTTTCATTTGTTTGCTGTTGGGAATCATCCATGGCATCCATGTCAATGTTTATATTTGAAAACTCACGCTCAAGAGTGAGGAAATTGTTAATCTGGGCATCATTTTCAAACACTTGCCAATCTTTAACATTATTTGGGATAGTAGGCCTGTGTTTTATCTCAGCATTGAAATGGTGATTTGGCTCAAAGGGAAGCTTGCATGTACTAGCGAAAGTGGCTAGGCTGTGTGCATGAATGTTATGATCTCTTGAAATCTTGGCAAGATTAGATTCAGTGAATGCATTAAGTATATTAGTGGCAGCAGTCCTATAGGCCCTCATTCTATTGTCATTAGTAACAAAATTACCTTTCATTTGTTGGATTACTAGGTCAAAGTCACCTAGAATAGACACTTTTGCAGCTCCTAAAGCTTTAAGTAGTTTGAGACCTAGAAGGAGAGCCTCATACTCTACCATGTTGTTGGTGCATCTGAAATTTAGTCTGTAGGCATGGCCTTCTGCATGATTGTTATGAGAATTATGAATCCATACACCTACCCCTGCTCCTAAGTTATTAACAGAACCATCAAATTCTAAATACCATGTGATTTCTTGCTTGTGGTTTGTATTAAGAGTTTCAGTCATTTTAGGATTGGGCAGATTTAACATTTTTGTTTGGAGAGGTTCTTGCGGTGTGCTGGTTGCATTGGTTGTCGTGACAATTTGTTGAGTGTGTGCAACCAATTCTTGATTGATATGTGGTTGCTGCTCTAAGGCCAAAGGCTTGTCATCAGTTAAAGGGCAGCTATCATCATTGAACAAAATAAAATAATCCATATTAGTATGGATTGAGTAGATAGGGAAGTTTTGGGGCTTTTCCTCACTACTTACTACATATTTCATCAGTGTTTCCCTATACAGTCTCTTTGGTTGCCCAAATACAGATAGTGGCATATGAGAGGTCTAACTGAAGAGATCCTTGGAGTTTTGCTCCCCATGATCTTGATAGGAGCATGCCATATTTTGTTGGAATGTCAGCAACCACTAAGTCCATTAGGATTGTCTTGTTGGGAAATTAGACTAAAGACACACAAAGGTCTTTGATTAAGCCTAAACACTTGACCTGACTTGAGTCAAAGGAGAATAGGTCTTTGTAGGGTCTTGTTATATCAAGGTTTAGCTTTTCCATTACAGCCTTGGGCATAAGGTTGTGCGAGGCACCTGAATCAAACATAGCATTATGCAAGATTTTTTCATGTATGTGCAAACTGAAATAAAAGGGTAGAACAGATCCATATGTTGATTTTTCATTAACTTCTGGACCGAAAAACAGCTCAGGGGTATCATCTAAAACATTTACACTGTCCTTGACCTCTGGCATTTGAAGTGATTTTTGAATTTGCTGCCTATAAACATCATGCTTTGCAAGTTTTGAGAGTGGGATTGATATCTTAAGTTTTGCAATCTCTACTTCTAAGTTAAATGGTTTCTCCAGTGGAATCTTTGTGTTAGCAGTAGCATATTTCTCCTTTTCAAGTGTATTTTCTGTATTTTCCTTTTGATTATCAGCATTTTGGTGAATGACAGTTTGTGGTATTTCTGTCTTGGGAAGGTTTTTAGGAATACTGTTCAGATTTTCCTCTGAGGAAGAAGGTGGCAAAGGCTGATCAATAGAAGGCTGCATGTCTGTTATGTCCTCTACAGTCACTTGATGCGGGTTTGGGACGGTTATATCAGCTGGTTCTGTTACAATAGCCTTGCCTTTAATCTTGCTGGGTTGTTTGCCCTCTTTTGATTTGCTAGGTACAGGGATATCAATGGTTCTAGTTCTCAACTTATATTGTTTGTGGACCTCATACACAGCAGAATCATAGCCTTGCTTAAAATCAAAAGACTCTCCAGACTTAGTCTGAAACTGATTTATCTCATGGTCATCTTGGTCTTCTTGAGTTAGAAAAATTTGTTGCTCACCCTTCAAATCTATCAAGTTCATGTGAGTCTCCTCTGTTGGGTCACTAGATATGGATGCTTCTGTATAGTTTTCTTGAAAAGGAGGCCTAATATCATGGTCGAGACTAGCCCTTCCAACATTTGAGTTTTGATTTTTTCTGAAATTTAGGTTCCTTATGGTATTTGGTTGCTGTGCTTCCCATGATGATTTCCTCTCAAAACTTTCTACTCTGTCTCCCAGCCTATGCATGCCATTGATAATAACATCCAATTTTTGCTCTAAGGCTGAGGGTTCTTCCTTGAAGGTGGTTCTTCTCTCATTTCTAGCTTTGTTTCTTTTGGCAATTAAATTTGCTTCCATAGTGACAGCCACATTTTGCATTTCGGCAAGGCTGTTAGGGGCTCTTTCCTTTAACTGATAGGCCATGTCTGGGTCGAATCCATCAGAGAATTTATACAAGGCAAGGTCAAGTGGAGGTCTTAAGTTCTGTGGTATTGCATTATAGACATTATTGAATCTTGCACAATAGTCCAAAACAGTCTCTTGAGGGCCTCTTTTAATTGTATCATATTCAGCTAGTATGTGCAAGGGGTCCTTCTTTTTCTCCCATCTGTTGATAAATGACTGGTATAAGGCTTCTGGGTCTGCTATGGAATTGGTCGGGAGTGCTCTGAACCAAGTCCTGACATCACCTGTCAAACTTTGGACAAAAATTTTCAATCTCACACTATCATTGTCAATCTCATAGCTTTCAAAGTAATCTTGCATTTTCTTTGTATGCTGAAGGGTTGTGCAAGCACTTGTGCCATCAAAATAACTTATTTTAGTCTAGTAATCCTGAGGCATAACCCCAGGATTAGCAGGCAATTGTAAAGGTGCATATCTGTTAGCCATATTCACAGGGATAAGAGGAACAACAGGGATAAATGGAACAACTGGGATAACTGGGATAATAGGAGTAGTAGTGGTAGTATGCGCAGTGAATCGAGGTGTGGGAATGGTGCTTGGAGAGGTGGATGATGAACCAGGGGTTGAATGAAACAAAACTTTAACAGGGTTTGAAAAACAGCTAGGCTGAACTGTCTCAGGACTAGAAGCAGTACAGTATTCCTGTTTTTTCTTGCTAAGGTTTCTAGGGATTAAATTGGGATTTTCAAAAGCAGCTGGGGGATTTGGGTCTGGATTTGATCTTGTATAACAGGAATTCTTCTTGGGAGCCAGCTTCTAGCTTGTTTTTTGGGGATTTTTCAAGAATATAAGGGTTAGAAAGAAACTTTTAAAGATCAGATTCTTCCTCAGTGGAGTTTAGATTTGCTTTGTGAGATTATCTGAGGATGTCCCCAGTGGAGTCGCCATTATGTTAACACTCAGGTTGTCCCTTGTCTCCTTAAGGGATACGGCCGAGGTAACCACAAACCAATCTTTGGAATGCAGGTTCTAACCCACCTGAAATCAGAGAGGGCTCTCTCTTTAGGATTTAGCTTTGTTGATGATGATTTTAGGCTAGTTATTGGGTTCAAGGGGTTTTGTTTGTGTTTTGGTGGGAAGCTGGGAAGGAAGATGCTTTCAAGTAGAGAGGCAATGCATAGTGAGGTAAGTTTCAAACCATTGGGCATGGAGTCATGGAGTAGGACTACTGGTGTGTTTTCTTGGTGATAAGAGGAATGACGAGCAAGGTAGCTGCTCATGAAACAATATTCAAGCTAAAAGGAGATGGATTGAATGCCAAGGAATGAGAGGCAATAGAGAATCTCTTGATCAGGTTAGCAGAGGGAAGATGCACGAGCCCTATCTAGGAGCAGCTAAGAATTCCTAGATAACAGTCAGTCATATGTGAATTAGAGCAAATATGAGCCATAAGGAATCCATATTTATGCCTAAATCCAAGAGGAAAACACTAAGAAGCCACAGAAACTGAGCATAGAGTGCAATTAGGAAAATTCTAAACCAGTCTTTCATTTTGTGACTTGAGCATATATGAAATTGAAATAACAGAGGGAAGAAACACTTATTGATTCATATGGCAGCACAAGAATTCCATCATTTACTCTTCACAACCATTAACAACACATCAATAGTCCATTCTCCAAGATTTCAACAATCTTTGATTAAGTAAAACATGTCAGATATAGAGCGAGTCTCTCTTGGAGTGAGTTATCCAACTAACCAACAACCAACCCTTGAACAATGAATTAGGGTCGTTTATATAGAGAAATATATCAAAAATATTTATTACAGCTGACCTAAAACAGGTCTACGGAAAAAGTTCCTTTAACCTAAACTTGTGCTGAAATTCAATGCAAGAAAATATCTATTGAGCTGCACTGGAAGAAGCCGAATCAAAATGAGTTAATATTGTGTCCTTGGTGGCTCGGTGCAATGCTTCTGCAATAAATGTGCTTTGGGATTTGATCCACTAATCTCATGTGACTTTGATGTGCATTAACTGTGATTTGAGAGCCTTTAAATGGCTTTTATTGTTTTGTTCACTTTGCTGGGGGGCTCTTTAATGTTCAATCTGTTTCGAGCCACTGAAAAATCTTCACTGATATACTTTGCCGCATCCTAATACTCTTTGACATGAAATTTGGCTTTATCTGCTCCTCTAGTTACTCAAAACTGTTAAATTGCTGCTTTTGGCTCTTTTCGGGCAAGAACAACTGCTCCAAACCTGCACTGGACAGAGGCTTTCCATTTTGGCCCTTTTTTCTTAGCGATGCGTGACACTAATCACGCATCAAAAATTGCCTTAGATTTTGATTCCGAGCTTCCTGAGCAGCGATTTTTGCCTTTCGCGCCTTTTTCGTCGGTGACATCAGCATGACACAGGAATGTTGGACCCAGTACGGTGGATGACGTGGTAGGGTGACGTGGCAGGGTGACATGGCTGGGTGACGTGGCAAGGTGATGTGGTAGGGTGACATGGCAGGGTGACGTCGCGCTGACTTGAAGGGACAGAGGGTGGTTTCCGGTTTGTGTCGCACCACCTTTGCGTAGAAGGCGGTTTGGGAGGAGGGGGCTCCGCCACAGTCGAGAGGGTGACGTGTGGCGGGAGTACGATAGGAAAACCACCCATCTCCTGGACGCTAACCATCGACAGGTTTGGAGGGGAAAATACCCGCCCACCGTAGATCTCGGGCGCGGACAATCGGACAGCTAGCGGAACAGATAAGGCGGTGGAGGGATAAGGGACGGGGCCTGCGATGTTTTTAATTAATTGTTTAATTCAGCGGGAGAAAACTTTAGGAAAGTGGGTTTATGGGATTATATGCGAGCGGGTCAACTATTTACAGGTAAGACTTTAGGATAAGGGTGAAGCATGGGTTCTGTAGGGTTAGGGTTATGTGGAAATGGTTGTTAGCCTGACCAGATGTCAGACTAACTCCAGCTAAGACACGGATGGGTTAGTAGGAGCCCCAAATGGACTACTACTTCCCGGACTCTGATCAATATGGCTATAGTGCCAAAGGGAAGGGCTATTTAATATTTTTGGGATGTTATATAGTTTTTGCATAATAGGGGATAAGGACATAATTTAGGGAGTTAAATAATAAAGTTAGGAGTTAATATGAATTTTGTGAAGTGAAAGCGCTAAGTTTAGATATCTTAGGCTATAGAGGAGGGATGAGACTAGTAGAGGAAGTATGAACATTCCTTGAGTAAAGCGGATATTTACCAAGGCAATTTGATGTGAAAATGATGAGACTAAGAGATGTCAAGCAGATCTTGACCTCTTCAGGGGAAGTTAATGAGAAATTTGGGGAAAGAGGGAGAAGGCGAAGTTAGACATGCCTCGCTTGAAGTCCTTCAGATGGAGAACTGGCTTAAACTTGTGATATGAATAGATATCACACTTGAAAACATGAAATGGATCACATAGCTAGAAATCACATGGTATTTAGAATTTGATGGTTCTGTTAATAACTTAGGAGCAGGGGTAGGTGTATGGATTCATAATTCTCATAACAATCATGCAGAAGGCCATGCCTACAGACTAAATTTCAGATGCACCAACAACATGGTAGAGTATGAGGCTCTCCTTCTAGGTCTCAAACTACTTAAAGCTTTAGGAGCTGCAAAAGTGTCTATTCTAGGTGACTTTGACCTAGTAATCCAACAAATGAAAGGTAATTTTGTTACTAATGACAATAGAATGAGGGCCTATAGGACTGCTGCCACTAATATACTTAATGCATTCACTGAATCTAATCTTGCCAAGATTTCAAGAGATCATAACATTCATGCACACAGCCTAGCCACTTTCGCTAGTACATGCAAGCTTCCCTTTGAGCCAAATCACCATTTCAATGCTGAGATAAAACACAGGCCTACTATCCCAAATAATGTTAAAGATTGGCAAGTGTTTGAAAATGATGCCCAGATTAACAATTTCCTCACTCTTGAGCGTGAGTTTTCAAATATAAACATTGACATGGATGCCATGGATGATTCCCAACAGCAAACAAATGAAAATCAACAGGCTGTAACAGCTCTAATAGCAAAACAAATCCTACAACCAACTATTTTCAACAATGCAAACATAGAAGAGCTGAAACACACACATTTGGAAGAAATAGCCAAAACAGAGGCCGAGATCATTGATCTGAAGGATAACTTTCTCCCTACTGGCCTAACTCCATTAGAGGATATGTTTGATGCCAATGATGTCCCTAAAAAGCCTAAAATGGAGCCTTTAAATGCTGCTATAGAAGAACACAACATAGGGACAACAAAGAAGCCCAAAATGATTAAATTGTCCAAAAATCTTCCACCTGATCAAAAACCAATGTATGTCGATCTGTTCAAAGAGTTTCAAGATGTATTTGCATGGAATTATGAGGACTTGAAGTCCTATGACACATCAGTAATTCAACATACCATTCCCTTAAAACCAATTCAAAAATCGTTCAAGAAGAAACTTAGAAGAATCAACCCTATGCTTCTTCCCTTGATTGAGAAAGAAGTAAAGAGAATGTTTGAAGCAGGTATCATAGCACCCATCAGATTTTCTGAATGGGTATACAATCTTGTTCCCAGAAGGAAAAAATCAGGTGAGATCAGACTGTGTGTAAACCTAAGAAATTTAAACCAAGTCTCCCTAAAAGACAACTATCCTTTGCCCAAAATGGATCACATCGTACAAAGAGTAGTGGGTTCATCTAGAATCTCTTTGCTAGATGGTTTTTCAGGTTTCAATCAAATACTTGTTCACTTGGATGACCAAGACAAGACAGCCTTTACCACACCGTGGGGAACATTTAAGTATGTTAAAATGCCTTTCGGACTAAAGAACGCTAGTGCTACCTTTCAAAGGGCAATGGATATTGCGTTTGCTAAGAAAATACATGATTTCCTAGTAGTCTACCTCGATGACCTCACCTCTTTCTCCAAATCTGATCAAGAGCACCTCAAACACTTAAGGCAAATATTCATGACATGTAGGAAACATGGCATTTCCTTAAATACCAAGAAGTCTCTGTTTGGCCTTGAGGAAGGTAAACTACTAGGCCACATCATTTCAAAAGATGGCATCAGAATCGATCCGGAAAGGATCCAAGCCATTGTCCAAATACCTTATCCAAGAAACATAAAAGAGTTGCAAGCATTGCTTGGAAAGATCAATTTCCTAAGGAGATTTATCCCAAATCTAGCTGAGCTGATAAGACTATTAAGTAACATGTTAAAAAAGGATGCCAAGGTAAAATGGTCTCTCGAAACCAAGCAGGCTTTTGAGAGTATCAAAACTGCCTTGACTCAAACGCCTGTCCTCACAAGTCCACAATTTGAGAAAGATTTTATTATTTTTTCATTTGCATCTGAACACACCATAGCTGTTGTCCTTTTGCAAAAGGACGATCAAGGAAATGAAAAGCCAATTGCGTTTTTCAGCCGAGCCTTAAGAGATGCACCATTGAAGTACCAAATCATGAAGAAACAGGCTTATGCCCTGGTTAAAGCAATAAAAGACTTCAAAGTTTAGATTCTATACTCCCATGTGATTGCCTATGTCCCAAGCTCTGTTGTAAAAGAAATATTAACTCAAGAGGGACTTGAAGGCAAAAGAGACAAGTGGATTGCTAGCATTCTTGAATATGACATAAAAGTAAAACCCACCAAGCTGATAAAGGGACAAGGTTTAGCCAAACCGATGTCCGAAACAAATTTTCAAGCCTTAGATATTAACCAACTGGAAAGTGAACCGGAGCTGGTGACTCCACAGATCAATGAAACCTTTTTGCAATCCCCATGGAATGCTGATATATGCTTTATATTGTTAAACCTGAGTGCTCCCCCAGGATTGTCTAGAACCAAGAAAAGATTTTTGAAAATGAAAGCTTTAAAGTTTTGTGTCTTAGACGGTGCCTTATTTTGGAAGAACCATGAAGGCATATTGCTAAATTGCTTGACTATGAACGAAGCTAACAATATCATGAAAGAATTCCATGCAGGGGACTGTGAAGGGCATTTGTATTGGAAGTCCACTGCTGACAAGATTTTAAGGGCTGGTTACTATTGGCCCTCTCTATTTGCAGATGTCAAGAAATTTGCTATGTCATGTCACAAATGCCAAATCTTTGAAGGGAAAAGAAGGCTATTGCCTCTGCCCCTTAAGCCCATCTCAACCGAAAAGCCTTTTCAACAATGGGGTCTCGACTTCATTAGAGAAATCCACCCCTCTTCTTCAGGCCAACATAAGTGGATTTTAACAGCCACCGACTATTTCACCAAGTGGATTGAAGCCATCCCATGTAGGCAAGCCAATGACACCACCATTATCCAATTCCTTGAGTGCAATATCCTTTCTAGATTTGGCTGCCCTGAGAAAATCATAAGTGACAATGCCGCTGCTTTCAAATCCAAAAAGATGATCACTTTTTGCCATAAATTTCACATTACCCTGGGACACTCTACAACCTATTACCCTCAAGGTAATGGCTTGGCTGAATCATCCAACAAAAGCCTCATCAACATCATAAAGAAAGTGCTAGAAGAAAACAAAAAGAATTGGCATAAAAAGCTCACAAGTGCCCTATGGGCAGACAGACTTTCAACCAAGAGATCCATTGGGATGAGCCCTTATGAGCTAGTATATGGCATGGAAGCCAGATTTCCTTCATCTTTGGGCATTCCTACTATCAAGCTGTTACAGGAGATTCAGACTGAACCAAATGACATTCAACGAAGAATCAACCAGACCATCCACCTTCAGCAAACCAGAGAGCAAGTGTATGACAGAGCTCAAATTTTGCAAGAGAAGCTCAAAAAGATGTTTGATAAGAGAGCTAAGGCTAAAGATTTTTGTGTTGGCAACAAAGTTCTAAGGTGGGATTCATGAAGAGAAGACAAGGGAAAACATGCAAAGTTTGACTTTCCGTGGAAAGGCCCATTTGTTATCAGTGTTGTGCAGGGCAATAACACATATTTTCTCAAATCTACAGATGGCAGCACAGCTGAAGAAGGCCCTGTAAATGGCCAAAAGTTGAAACATTACCTTGATCCAGTTTTTTGAGAAGTAACACACCTGTGTATACTTGTACATAAATGTTTGTATATATGTCAACACTTTCTTTTATGTTTAAATAAGCAATCCGATTGCTCCAGTTTTGTATCCAGTTTTGTTCCCCGATGTTGTGTTTATTTCAAAGACAGGTTCTCAGGCAGAAGTGGATAATGGTGGTGTCATTGGCTTGCCTACATGGGATGGCTTCAATCCACTTGGTGAAATAGTCGGTGGCTGTTAAAATCCACTTATGTTGGCCTGAAGAAGAGGG
>Ga0115850_10015_pt1 | contig 13398 bp, 9 predicted proteins | sample InSIn1SAF170_FD_83864 | JGI IMG/M metagenome (GOLD analysis project Ga0115850, IMG submission 83864) | reverse complement strand
CACGTTCAGTGCCAGGTACTTCCTTAAAGTTCAAAGCTCTGCCATTCGCATCCATCTCCCACTCCACTTCAACGACCTTCAAGCCTTTTAACTGTCCGTTTTCATCCAGGATAAATTCCTTACTGCTAAGTACCAACAACTTCCCGGAATTTACCGGGCGGATTTGTCCTGCACCATGCGAATCTGCTTGCGTGCTTGGCATTAATAAGTCACCAGTATCGATCGAGGAGATTGAGAAACACATCATCGAAATTGCATTTGCAAAGGGCTTCATCAAAGCGGAACCACCTTTGATCAGAACCGGTAAAAAGGTTGCGGTAATTGGATCCGGTCCGGCTGGAATGGCAGCAGCAGCGCAGCTGAATAAAGCTGGTCATGAAGTAACCGTTTTCGAACGTGATGATACACCAGGTGGTTTATTGAACTACGGGATTCCTGACTTTAAATTACAGAAGGACGTTGTACGCCGCAGGATCAACCTGATGGAGAAAGAAGGTGTGGTGTTCAAATGTAATGCTAATGTTGGTCAGAATGTTGAGATCAGCACGCTATTGCGCGAGTACCAGTCCATCGTGCTTGCCGGTGGATCTACCATTCCACGCGATCTGCCAATCAAAGGTCGCGAGGCAAAAGGCGTCCACTTCGCAATGGACTTCCTGAAGCAGCAGAACAAAAAAGTACGCAACTTCCCGGTCAATGACGAGGCCATCTCTGCCATGGGCAAAGATGTGATCGTCATTGGGGGTGGAGATACGGGTTCAGACTGTATCGGAACCTCAAACCGTCAGGGTGCAAAATCTGTAATGCAATTCGAGATTATGCCAATGCCGCCGGAGAAACGTACGCCAAATATGCCTTGGCCAACTTTCCCAATGCTACTTAAAGTAACTTCTTCTCATGAGGAAGGTTGCGAACGTGCTTGGGGCATCAACAGTAAGGAATTTATCCTGGATGAAAACGGACAGTTAAAAGGCTTGAAGGTCGTTGAAGTGGAGTGGGAGATGGATGCGAATGGCAGAGCTTTGAACTTTAAGGAAGTACCTGGCACTGAACGTGAATTACCTTGTCAGTTGGTACTTTTAGCTATGGGCTTTTTACACCCGCAAAAAGAAGGTTTATTGGAGAAATTAGGTGTCGATCTGGATAACCGTGGAAACGTGAAAGCGGTTGAAGGAAAATATCAAACCAACATTCCGAAGATCTTCACCGCAGGTGATATGAGAAGAGGACAGTCGCTCGTGGTATGGGCCATCTCTGAAGGCCGTGAGGCCGCTCGTAAGGTTGATGAATACTTAATGGACTATAGTAAATTACCCACCAAAGATGGCATTCCCTATGCCTAGTTAGAATGCACTCAGCACAGGCTTAAACCTGTGCTGAGTTATTATTAAGCCTTAGCTTAGCAAAGAAGTCCCATAAGACAATCCCTGCGGATATTACAATATTGAAAGAGTGTTTTGTGCCGAATTGCGGAATTTCAATACAGCCGTCAATTTGAGCCATTACTTCATCACTCACACCATTAACTTCATTTCCGAATATCAAGGCGTACTTTGCGTCTTGTGCAGGCTGGAAGGTATTCAGCATCGTGCTGCCTTTGGCTTGTTCGATCGCAATGATCTGATAGCCTTCAGCTCTAAGGCTAGCAATGGCGTCTAGTGTATCTTCTGCATGTACCCAGTCTACAGACTCCGTAGCACCCAATGCCGTTTTCTCGATCTCCCGATGCGGCGGACGTGCCGTGATGCCGCAGAGGTAAAGCTTTTCTATCGAAAAACCATCCGCCGTGCGGAATACAGAGCCTACATTGTGCATGCTGCGTACATTATCCAGCACAACCGCAACCGGCAATTTTTCCTGTTCCTTAAAAGCTTCTACGCTTACTCGGTTCAGATCATCTAGTTTTAATTTCTGCATGCTGGCAAAGGTAATTAAATCTTCCTTGCACCATCACCGATCTCAGAGATGTATACGCCAGCTTCATAACCGATTTTTTCTACATAGTAGGCGTTAAGCTTCGCTGTAAAGTCTTCCTCAAAGCCTTGCTCCAGCAGTGCAATCGCACAGCCGCCAAAGCCGGCGCCGGTCATTCTCGCGCCAATAACGTTCGGATACTCCTGGCAAAACTCCACAATGGTGTCCAATTCTTTTCCAGAGACTTCATAAAGCTCTTTTAAAGATTGGTGTGAGGCATACATCAAACGTCCAAACGTTTCCAGATCTTGGTCGTTCAGCGCTTTAGCAGCGAAGTTCACCCGGTCATTTTCTGTAACGACATGTGTTGCACGATTTAAGATTATTGGATCTGTGATCAGGTGTTTATGTAAGGCAAATTTCTCAGCACTAAGCTCGCATAGGTTGTGCAAGGTAATTTCCTGATTTAAGGCTTGTAATGCCTGATTACATTCTTCTACACGCTCGTTGTATTTAGATTCTTCCAGTTTTCTGGACTTGTTCGTGTTAATGATCGCTAGCTTATAGTTACCCAGCTTGCAATCTACCATGATGTGCTTTAAGGTGTCGCAATTCAGCAGAATCGCATGATCTTTTTCCCCGAAAGCCACGGCAAATTGATCCATGATGCCGGAATTTACGCCAATAAACTCATTTTCTACCTTTTTGCCCATTTGTACAAGCTCCAGCCTGTTATAGCCAAAATCCAGAAAATCATTTAGCGCATAAGCGGTTAACACCTCAATAGAAGCAGAGGAAGAAAGACCAGAACTGACCGGAATATTTCCATGGAATAGAAAATCAAAACCAGAAATCTTTTTGCCTTCTAAACTTAGCTGGTTGATAATCCCAAGAGGATAATTGAACCAGGCGTTACCATCCTTATGATATTCGAAACTAACTTCTATGGTATGGGCATCAGGAAGATTAAGGCTTTTGAAGCGAAATACGTTATCGTCATTCGGTGCAAGACATAATGTTGTGCCCAGTGTGATCGCAGCGGGTAATACCAGTCCGCCGTTATAATCAATATGTTCACCGATCAGGTTCACCCTTCCTGGTGTAAAATACGTAGCTGCAGGTTCTTTTTGGTAGTGTTCCTTAAACTGTTCAATTAAAGCTTCTTTCATGGATGATCATTTTAAGCGAAGATACAATTATGTAACAAACCAGCACATCAAAAGTGTTTAACGGAAGTTAAAAGTGCGGGCTAGTTGCTCGCAGGGAGGGTTACCGTGAAAGTGCTGCCTTCAGACACTTTGCTTTTTACCTGGATCTCGCCAGCATGTTTCTGCACAAACTCTTTGCAGAGTACAAGACCAAGCCCGGTACCAGTTTCATTATTGGTGCCCGGCGTAGCGGTTTTATTGTCTGCACGAAATAGGCGGCTCAGGATCTTATCGCTCATACCCACGCCATAGTCGATCACCGATACCGTAACCTGCCTGCTGCCATCTTCAGCAATGACCTGTCCGGATACCACCTCAATCTTGCCGAAGTTCGGGGTAAACTTGATTGCATTGGATATCAGGTTACGGAAAATGGTATTGATCATGTCTTCATCACCATCAATGCAAATCTCCAAATCCGTCTGATTGATGACCTGAATATCTTTCTGCGCAGCCATGATCTTTAGCAAATTAATATTTGCATCGACAACTTCGGAGACGTTCAGACTTCGTGGATTAAAGCTGATGTTCCCAGCCTGGCTTCTGGACCACAATAATACGTTCTCCAACAATTTCCCGGTTGTAAACAGACTTGTTTGCAGCAACTTATACATACGTTTACGTTCAGACTCGTCTTCCTCAAAAAAGCCCTCTTCCAGAAGTTCCGTAAGTGCAAGGGTAGAAGAAATTGGACCACGTAGATCATGTGCCAGGATCGAGAAAAACTTATCTTTCGTGCGATTAACCTCTTCCAGTTCGTGAGAAGATTGCAGCAATGCTTTATAATTTTCCTCAAGTTCTTTTTTCTGCGCTTTAATTTGTCGCCGTTGCTTAAAGGCACGCAGGCTTCCGCGCCATTGAATAGTTGATAGCCCTAAACAGATGATTAGCGTGATGAATCCTACGGAGAGGTTGGACATTAGGATCGAAGGATCCTGCTGTGTTTGACTCATGCCATAACCGAACAGCATGTAAATAACTCCAAGATACAGCATTAAACGCAAGGGCTGAATTAATAGGATCAGCGAACAAACCACGCAGATGATTAGGAACCCAATAACGGAACTGGTAACTGCCTGATCATAAATCGTACAAATGGTTCCCCAAAGGGCTACAACCAAAAGTGCCACATCTGGTAGATGTCTGAAGCGCCTTTTGTACACGGGTTTATAATAAGCCAACAGGCTCAAGGCAAATAGAACAGCACTGATAATTCCGACTGTAGCATTCAGGACCATGATCTGTTTTTTCCAGTCCATGAAGGAGACGGCACTCGGATCAACGCTATGTGCATAGGTAAGCGAAAGCACCAATGCTATAGGTACACAGATACCACTAAGCATTAAGGACCGGATCAGGTTCACTTTTCTTACATCTTTGGAGATGATAAGTTTGTCGAGCGCTGAGGTATTGTATAGCTTTTTTAAAATTTCTTTTAAATTCCTCATTATGTTTGCATAACAAAAATAGAATTTAAAATGATATTTCCTATGGGCACATCTAAGTTCGAGCGGAGATTGTGATACTCGCCGGATGCTTCGATCAAGGAGCCAGGCTGGATAATGACAAATCTTATCAGGGCATATTAGGTGTTGCAGCTAATTCTGTAATGATCAAGGCTCTTGTTTTGTTTTGAAAACGCAGAAATAGCAGAACGGAAGCCGTTAGCAGTCCGAAGGTAAGACCATACCAGATGCCATTTACGCCCATGTTCAATGTAATGCCCAAGAAATAGCCCAGTGGGATTCCAATAACCCAATAGGCGACAAAGGTGATTAGCGTTGGGATGTTTACGTCGCCGATGCCCCGGAGCACACCTAGCCCTACGACCTGAGTACCATCGAACAACTGAAAAAATCCGGCAATGATTAACAGCTGTGCGGCAATACTGATCACGGCAGTATCCTGTGTATAGATGTATGGCAAAATGTTATTTGCGAGTACAAAGAGGAGGGCAGTTACGGTCATAAAAGCTATCACCACATGATAGCTTGCTATGGCGGATTTGCGCAAATCCTCGAAAGCGGCGCGACCAAGGTTGTTTCCAGTTTTAATGGTTGCAGCTGACGCAACGCCTGATGCCATCATGTAGGTTACCGCGGCAAGATTTATAGCTACCTGATGTGCGGCTTGCGGAATGCTTCCGATGGTGCCAATCAGGATCGCTGCACCACTGAAAGCACTTATTTCAAAAGAATATTGAAGTGCCACTGGCGCACCAATCTTCACAATCTTTTTAAAACGGCTTAGGTCTATAAAGAATAGCTTGAACTGCTGCAGAAACTTGCGGAAGTGTACTGAAGTCATTACGTAATACGACATGACAATTGCCATTAAAGACCTGTCGATCAGCGTGCTTAAACCAACACCTTTGACACCCATTGGTGCAATGCCGAACATACCTTTTACGAAGATGATTCCCAGAACAATGTTCAGTATATTGCCCCAAATGGAGATAAACATCGCCTGCTTGGTGAATCCCAGGCCTTCCGCAAATTGCTTGAAGGTTTGAAAGATCATCAATGGAATGATGGACAAGCCAAGATAACCCAAATAGGGCTTAGCATAAGCCACCACGTCTGGCGACTGGCCAATGTGGTCGATTATGGATAGGGTACCGAAATGAATGAAAATATAGAGCAGCGTTCCTGTTATGACATTAATGATTAAACTGCTGGAAAGTAGCTTTCCGCATTCATCATAGTTCCTGGCGCCGTTCATTTTAGCAATCAGTGGCGTAAGCCCATAAGAGATTCCAAGTCCAAGAACCAGGATCAGCATGAAGATGCTATTCACCAAAGAAACTGCCGCAAGCTGAATGGTGCCAGCGAAGTGCCCGACAATAATGCTGTCGGCCATATTAACCATCGTGTGGCCGAGTTGAGAAACAACAATAGGTAAAGCCAGGATAAGGTTATCCTTATAGAAAGGTTTGTACCTGGCGTAAAAATTACGAAACATGATTATAGAATGATCCGCAAAGGTATGGCTATTTCAAGTTAATAAAAGTAAAGTACTCCTCTTTTTCAGAAAGGTGAAGCTGCAGGATACCTGAGGTAATTAGTCCGACCAACAGCTTTTGTGCTTTCTTATTGGACAAACGGGTGAGCTTTGTAAATTGCTTCAGGGTAATGCGACCTTGTTCTTCCAGGTAACTGAACAGCTTTTTCTCCAGGTCGGAGTATACGATCATCTTGCCGTTTTGACTTTGTTCTTCCTTCAGCATATCCAGCACGATCTTGCTGGCAAGCACAGTCTTGTCCTTTACCCGATAATATGCCCACCATGCTTTGTTGGCATCCATGGCATAATGCGGTTTGGTATCGCTTTTTGAAATGGTAACAGCAAGCACCATTTTGTGGTTGATGTAAATCTCTTCGAATTTAGGTTCTATTGCTGGCTTACAAAACTGGTGCGCCGCTTTATTGATCATGTACCGTTCTTCATCTTCTGATTTTACGCCAACAATGCTGCCATCGTCTGCAACACCGATGAGTAGCACGCCACCCTGATTATTGGCAAATGCAACCAGGCTTTTAGCAATCTTTTCTGCGTTGGTAATGGTTTTCTTAAAATCAAGTGTGGTGCCTTCGCCCTGTAAAATAATTTCCCTGATGTTCATGTTTAAAGTTTTTTTCGCTCAATAGGCGACGACCGGCTTTTCTCCCATGTGGAGATTTCGAATATAGACCTCATTTATCACTGTTGCACACACTTCGCCATGCTCATTGGTAATTTCCATAGGATAGGCCTTCACAAATTTTCCTACGGTGTGCAATGCTTCCGTTGCTTCCATAAGCATTTCATCTGTTATGCTGATGGTAAAGTAAAGGTGACTGCGCCCTGGCTTGAGGTACTGAATGGATGCACTTTTTAGCCACACCCGGATTTTGAAACCTTTGCGCCGCAACAACTGGTCGTACAACAATGCATAGAACGGATCTGTGGCGGCATAGATTGTGCCTCCGAATATGGAACCATTATAATTGGTGTTTACCAGGCTTTTAGCAATTTTAACATCTACACCTCTAAAGCCCTTATGGAACTTTTTGACCCAGATGCGCTGACATAACAAGGGCGGATATAAACATAAGGCCCATTTCAGGGTTCTTTCTGATACGATCATGAATGATAAATATCTTAAAGATTTTTGGGTGTTTAAAATTTAAGTTCTAAGTGTTGGAAGGCGAGCAATAGCGGAAAGCAATGGATCAACACTATTATACAGATCGCTTCATCCTGCTAGAATTTTAAAACTTTTTGAATTGCAGATATGTTTTATAGACAATTAAAACTATTCTATGAAAAAAATGATCTTAAGTCTTGCTGTTGCGGGTTCTATGATATTGGCCACATCAGCATGCAATTCGACCAAAAACCTATCTGGTTCTTCAGATAGCACTGGTATGGATTCAACTTCGATGAGTACTCCATCGACAACTACGATGGATACGACACAACAAACTGCGGATACAACCAGAACCACAACTCCGCCAGACAGTACTAAAACGCTACCTCCAATGTAGTACCAACATTATTTTAAAAGCCGGTCCCTGTGTCCGGCTTTTTTTATGCCCTAGATTTCCTTGTCATTGTAGCGTTTGAGCACTGTCAGGTAAGTGTATTTTATAGGAATACAAAATTTTACAACTGGTTTAATTGGTACATTTGGATTTGCAATAAATATCATGTTCAGAGAAAACGTAGTTACAGCTTATCAGAAGATACAAGATGATATTTGCCATGCTTTAGAGCAGGCAGATGGTTTGGGGAAGTTTGAAGAAGAGATCTGGGAACGGGAAGGTGGCGGCGGAGGTCGCACCAGGATCATGCAGCATGGAGATGTGATTGAGAAAGGTGGGGTGAACTTCTCCGCGGTGTATGGCAAACTTCCTGAAGCTGTAAAGAAATCTTTCAAAGTTGACAGTGACGAGTTTTTCGCCACTGGTGTCTCCATCGTGATGCATCCCTCAAATCCTTTCGTACCGATTATACACATGAACATCCGTTACTTTGAATTGGATGAACAAACCAGGTGGTTTGGTGGTGGTATCGATCTTACCCCACATTACGTGATTGATACGGATGCCCGGTTTTTTCACCATACCATGAAAAATACCTGCGACCGCTTTCATGCAGACTTCTATAGTAAATTCAAGCAGCTGGCTGACGATTACTTTTTCATTAAACACCGCGATGAAACGCGTGGGGTAGGTGGGATCTTTTATGATCGACTGCAACCTGCGAATACAGGTTTGTCTTATGAGCAAATTCTGGAATTCTCCAGGGCGGTAGGTGAGAGCTTTGCACCAGTGTATACGGAACTCATTGATAGAAACCGAAATACAGCATTCGGCGAAGCAGAACAGGAATGGCAATACCTGAGAAGAAGCCGTTATGCAGAATTTAACCTGGTGTACGACTCGGGCACGAAGTTCGGATTGGAAACCAACGGAAGGATTGAGTCGATCCTGATGAGCCTGCCTCCGGTAACGAAATGGACCTACAATTTTAAACCTGCAGAAAACAGCGCAGAGGCCTTTACTTCAACGCGTTTGAGAAAAGGTATTGATTGGGTTTAAATTTTCTCTTTAGTGCCCTTAAACGTTATTATTTTGTTAAATTCGCAGGGTTATTATAATACCTTATTAAAATCGTTTTAAACGAATAAAGAAAATATGGCTGAAGACTTGGAAAATCAGGAAAACGATAAGATTATTAAAATCAATATCGATGAGCAGATGCGTTCTGCATACATTGATTATTCGATGTCGGTAATTGTATCTCGTGCTTTACCTGATGTGCGCGATGGATTGAAACCCGTACACCGTCGTGTTTTATATGGCATGCTCGATCTTGGGCTTGCAAACAATAAACCTTTTAAAAAATCTGCCCGTATTGTCGGTGAAGTACTGGGTAAATATCACCCGCATGGTGACTCCTCTGTTTATTATACCATGGTTCGTATGGCTCAGGAATGGAGCTTACGTTACATGATGGTTGATGGACAGGGTAACTTCGGATCAATTGATGGTGACTCTCCGGCAGCAATGCGTTATACGGAAGCACGTTTCGCAAAGATTGCAGAAGAAATGCTTGCCGATATCAATAAAGATACGGTTGATTTCCAGTTAAACTTTGACGACTCGCTTCAGGAGCCAACGGTTTTACCTTCTAAAGTTCCGAATCTTTTGATTAATGGAGCTTCGGGCATTGCGGTAGGTATGGCGACCAATATGCCACCTCACAACATTACTGAGGCAATTAATGCTACAATTGCTTACATTGAAGATAAGGAGATTACGGTTCAGGATTTGATGAAACACATTAAGGCACCTGATTTCCCGACTGGCGCAATCATTTATGGTTATGCTGGCGTGCAGGAAGCTTTTGAAACTGGGCGTGGACGTATCGTAATGCGTGCAAAGGCAGAGATCGAAACCAATAAGGACCGGGAAAGCATTATTGTAACCGAGATTCCTTACCAGGTGAATAAAGCAATCATGATTGAGCGGACAGCTGAACTGGTTGGTGAGAAGAAGATCGAGGGTATTTCAAACATTAAAGATGAATCAAACAAGGATGGTATCCGTATCGTTTACGAAATTAAACGTGATGCGAATGCCAGCATTGTATTAAATAACTTATTCAAACAGACCGCATTACAGACCTCATTTAGTGTAAATAACATTGCACTGGTAAATGGTCGCCCGCAGTTGTTAAACCTGAGGGATCTGATCCGTCATTTTGTGGATCACAGACATGATGTTGTCATCCGCAGAACCAAGTTCGAGCTTGCTGAAGCACAAAAACGTGCGCACATTCTTGAAGGTTTACTAATCGCATTGGATCACCTGGATGAGGTGATTCGCTTGATCCGTTCATCAAACACACCTGAAGAGGCAAGGGTTGGCTTAATGGAAAAGTTTGGCTTAAGCGACATTCAGGCAAGAGCAATTCTTGACATGACCTTGCGTAGGTTAACTGGTCTTGAGCGTGATAAGATCAAAGAAGAATACAACGAGTTGATGAAAACCATTGAGTACTTACAATCGGTACTTGCTGACGAAGGTCTTAGAATGCAGATCATCAAAGATGAGCTTACAGAGATGGTTGAGAAATATGGTGATGAGCGCAGAACATCAATCGTACACTCGGCAGATGATATGAGCATGGAAGACTTCATTGAAGATGAAGACGTGGTGATCACGATTTCTCATGAAGGCTACATCAAACGTACACCAGCTACAGAATACCGTACCCAGGCCAGAGGTGGTAAAGGCTCTAAAGGAAGTGATTCCAGAAATGAGGACTTTATTGAACACCTATTGGTTGCTTCGAACCACAACTATATGTTGTTCTTCACCGAAAGTGGACGTTGTTTCTGGTTAAGGGTATACGAAATACCGGAAGGTTCACGTTTGAGCAAAGGACGTGCAATTCAGAACATCATTAACATTCCGAAGGAAGAGAAGATTAAGGCGTACATCAAGGTTAAAAACCTGAAAGATCAGGATTACCTGGAGAACAACTTCATCATCATGTGTACCAAAAAAGGTACCATCAAGAAAACTTCTCTGGAGTCTTATTCAAGACCACGTGTGAATGGTATTAATGCTATCAACATCAATGAAGGTGATCAGCTTTTAGAAGCAAGTTTAACCAGTGGTTCAAGTGAGATTGTAATGGCACTTCGTTCTGGTCGTGCAATTCGTTTCAATGAGTCGACAGTACGCCCAATGGGGAGAACTGCTACAGGTGTAAGGGGCGTAACACTCGCTCACGAGCAAGATGAGGTGGTTGGCATGATTGCTGTTGAGGATAACAGTGCAACAGTGCTAGTGGTGTCTGAGAAGGGCTACGGCAAACGTACCGATATTGAGGATTACCGTGTAACCAATCGTGGTGGTAAAGGTGTAAAAACCATCAGCATCACGGATAAAACCGGAGACTTAATTGCCATTAAAAACGTTACAGATTTAGATGATCTGATGATCATTAACCGTTCTGGTATTGTGATTCGTATCGCTGTTCGTGATTTGAGGGTAATGGGTAGAGCTACACAAGGTGTGAAGCTGATTAATCTTAAAGGTACCGATGCGATTGCTTCTGTTGCGAAGATTGAGCATGAGGAAGAGGAAGAACTGGAAGCAGTATTGGAGAAGTTAGACGCTGAAGCTGGCGATGCAGAAAGTGTTATTGCAGATGGTACAGAAGTTGCGCCGGAAGCCGATGATGCAGATGCAGCGGAGGAAGCAGAAGATGACGTTGAAGATGCTGATGACGCTGATTCTGATGAAGAGGAACCAATAAACTAAACATAAATTAAAATCGTAACAAAAATTATGAAAAAAGTACTTTTAAGTATATTGTTAGCGGGAGTAGGTACTGCTACCTTTGCGCAAAAAAGTGAAGTTGCAGAGGCAAAGAAAGCTTGGGGCTTATACCAGCTAACTGGTGCAACAGGCGGTGATATCGCTAAGAAGTTAGAGACCTTGAATGCTGCAATAAAACGTACTGATGCTGCAATTGTTCATGAGAAAACAAAAGCACTACCTGAAGCATGGTCATACCGTGCACTTTTAACATCTGCAGCTGCATTAGCGGACACGGCTAATTTGCAGAATGCGGATTCATACCTTAAGGTTGCAGAGGAGTCTTTAAAACAAGCTAAAACTTTAGATACTAAAGGTTCTGAGAAAGATAACATTGAGCAAGCAGAGCTTAACATCAACAATGCAGTTAGAAACATTGGTGTTTTGGCTTACCAAAAGAAAGATTTCAAAACAGCTTACGAGAAGTTTAACCAGGCAACTGTAATCAATCCAGCAGATACTGGAATGTATTTAAACGCAGGTATTGCAGCACGTGGATTAGAAGATTATCCAAAGATGATCGAATCTTACAAAAAGGTAATCTCTTTGAATCACCCGGAATCAGCTGCTTTGTATGAGGAGATCGTTTCAACGCAGTTAACTGCACAGAAAGATACTGCTGCTGCAATGGCATCTATCACTGAAGCTAAAGCAAAGTATCCTGAAAACATCAATTTCATCACCAGCGAAACTCAAATCTACCTTCAAAAAGGTGATGTTGATAAAGCGGAAAGCGCATTAAGCACTTTAGTTGCTAAACAACCAGGAAACGCAACTTTCCAAGCTGCGTTAGGTAATGTTTACTTGCAACAAGCTTTAAAACTTCAAGGTTCGATGAACAAGATTGATGTTAAGAAAGTTAAAGAAGTAAATGCGGCTAAGGATAAAAGAGATGCATTAGTAGAAAAATCAATTCCTTATTTCACCAAAGCACTTGAAATTGATCCAAAGAACGTTGGCGCTTTAGAGAACCTGAAGACCATCTATACATTCAAAAACGACACTAAAAACTACAATGACATCAAAGCACGTCTTGACGCTATTCAGCAATAAGACCAGTTATTGATCGTAAAAAAGGAGGGATAGTCATATCCCTCCTTTTTTTTTATAAATTTGTTATTCAATGAAGATTATGAATAGAAAAGCCTTTTTATCAATTATTCTGTTTTTAATTACTTTTCAAGCGAGTGCCCAAAAGAGTCAGCTTAGGATTGCTAGAAACACTATCGGTAAGCTTCAGGCTGCTATCGTGGCAAAAGCTGATGTGAATAGTCAGATCAACATTGTAGGAGAGGGGCTTAAAGCCACGATTTCGGCTCAGCAGGACCGTAAAACTAAAAAATACCCCGAGACTTGGGCTATTGCAGCTTACCTGAACTCTTATCTTGCATTGATCGACACCAAGGATCCGGATAAGTATTACCAGGATGCTTTGGCTTTAATCGATACGGCTAAACAGCTGGATCGCTTCCACGAAAATGAGAAGCTGTTGAATGCAGCTGTTATGAATACGTTTGTAATTAAGCAGGATAAAGCCAACAAAGCATTTAACAGTTATGACTACGCAACTGCATTAGGCTATCTTAAGGAGCTAAGCGACTATTTTCCTCAGGACAGTACGCTAGCGCTGAATACAGCGATCGCTTGCCAGAATTTACGGAACTATAATCAGGCACTCATTTACTACAACCGTGCAATCGAGACCGGTTCTTCAAACCCAGTGATTTACCAACATCTTGCTGAAATCTATTCTTCAAAATTTGACACCGAGAATGCGATTAAAGTATTAGAAACCGGACAGAAAAGGAATCCTGGCAACATCTTCATTTTGAATGATCTTGTGAATCTGTTGCTGGATAATGAGCGTTATGAGAAAGCTGAAAAGGCCCTGGAAGATGCCA
>Ga0115850_10007_pt1 | contig 19322 bp, 17 predicted proteins | sample InSIn1SAF170_FD_83864 | JGI IMG/M metagenome (GOLD analysis project Ga0115850, IMG submission 83864) | reverse complement strand
AAGTTTGGATTTAATCACATAACACATGCAAGTCCTTATGAAAAGGTCCAATCCGATATAAATATTTAGTTGAAAATGAATTAGATCAAAAAATAAAATGTCTCAAATTTGATCGTGGGGGAGAATTCATATAAGATGAATTATTTGACTTTTGTGAACAACATGGAATAAAAGGGAAATTCTTTGTCACAAAAAATCCATAGCAAAATGGCGTAGCGGAAAGAATGAACAGAACAGTTCAACAAATGGCATGAGCTATGCTTGATGAATATGGAATTCCTACAACCTTCTGGGGTGAAGTTTCATTTGTTGCCGTGAATATTCTCAAAAAAGTGAATGTTCAGGTAAATAGAAATCAAACTCCATATGAACTTTGGTATGGTAAACCTCCTATTGTAAAACACTTTAGAGTTTTTGGAAGCAAATGTTTCATCAAAAGGACTGATGAAAAACTTGGTAAGTTTGAACCTAGAGAAGACAAAGGAATTGTTCTTGGTTATTCATCCAGAAGTAAAGGATACAAATTTTATAACAAAAGACTTCAGAAAATTATTGAAAGCATTGATGTTGTAATTGATGAAGCATGCAGAAATCCAGAACAAATGAAATCATCAAAGGAATATGACAATGAGGAATATGGGGAATGCTTTCCCGCATCAAATCAAAATGATATACAAGAAAAAACCAATGAAGAACCAGAAGAAGATACAACATATAAGGAAAAGACTCCATCCAGGTATGTTCAGAAGAAGCATCCAAAATCTCAAATTCTAGGAGAAAAAGGGGCTGGAGTACAAACAAAAAGAACTCTTACAAGGGCCTCAAGTTATCTAGCATTACTATCCTCCACAGAACCTCAGAATGTAAATGAAGCCTGCAAATATGAATGTTGGGTCAAGGCCATGGATGAAAAACTTGACCAAATTGAAAAGAATTATACTTGGGAATTAGTTCCTAGACCTTATGATAAAAATGTTATAAGAACAAAATGGATATTTAAGAATATTATGAATGAAAATGGAGAAGTTATTAAAAATAAGGCAAGACTTATTTGTAAAGGGTATGCTCAACAAGAAGGTATAGATTTTGAAGAAACTTTTGCACCTGTTGCTAGACTTAAAGCCATAAGAATGTTCCTTGCTCTTTCTAGTTTTTAGAAATTCAAAGTATACCAAATGGATGTAAAATCCACCTTTCTTAATGGAGACTTAGAAGAAGAAGTCTATATTGAGCAACCAGATGGATGCATTCTTGGAAATTATGCAAAACTTGTATGCAGACTTAGAAAGGATCTCTATGGTCTAAAACAAGCTCCAAGGGCCTGATATTACCATCTTGACAAATATCTCCATCAACAAGGTTTTTCAAAGGGATCAACTGATAGTAATCTATATACAAAGATTGACAATAATAAATTGCTAATACTTGTTTTACTTGTTGTGTATGTTGATAACATCATTTTTGGTAGCAACGAAGAAGCCATGAATAGGAATTTTGCTTTAGTAATGCAGTAATAATTTGAAATGTCCTTGCTTGGTGAACTTACATATTTTCTTGGTCTACAAGTCAAACAAAATAAAGATGGTATTTTTTTGTCACAAACCAAATATCTCAAATAGATATTGAAAAAATACGGCATGGAAGATTCAAAACCAGAATGTACCCCAATGGTAACAGGATGCAGTCTCAACTCAAATGATGAATCAACAACAGTACATCAACCAACTTACAGATCCATGATTGGCAATCTAATTTATCTAACAGGTACCCAACCAGACATCATGCATGTGGTAGGAATAGTTGGAAGGTTCCAAGCAAATCCAATGAAATCACACCTTCAGGAAGTCAAAAATATTTTCAAATATCTTCAAGGAACATAGAATTTTGGTTTATGGTATCCTAGAGATATAGATCTTACACTTCAAGCATATATAGATGCAAATTGGGCAGGAAGCATTGATGACAGGAAAGACACTAGCGGTGGTGCATTCTATATGGGTTCCAGATTAGTGTCTTGGTTCAGCAAGAAACAAAGTTCAATTGCATTATCTACAGTTGAAGCATAATATGTGGCTGTTGCATCTTTCTACACACAACTCCTTTGGATGATGTAAACATTGCAAGACATTCAGATCACATGTACTCCAACCATCTCCATTCTATGTGATAATACAAGTGCCATCATCATACATAACATTCCCATCTTTAACTTTTTCTTTTAAGAGAACAGAGCCTTTACCTTTTATGATAGTAGGAGTGTCATTTCCAAATGAGACCTTCTTTTCCTTTTCTAAGGCATTATATGAGTGAAGTTTTTATTTGTCACTTGTCATGTGTTTTGAGCATCCACTGTCGATGTACCACTGATTTTATTGTCCTTCTACATATAAGGCTATGCCACATATTTCTCTTTATGGTTCTTTCTTTCTCCATATTTTGGGTATTAATGGAGTTTTCTCCTTCTAAGATGTTTGCCGAAATTTACTTCTGCATTCAAAGTCTTCATGACTGAAGTTGTTGCAGATAGAGCATTTTATTTCATTTTCAAGAAGAGAAAAGTTATTGTAGGACCTTTTCATGATCCCTATCACATTCCTTTGATTTCATGCTTCCATAGTCATGATGGTCTTGTAAGCAACACATTGAGCAACTTTGTGTCCAAATTTATGACATGAAAAACATTGGCCATTAAAGAAGTTACTGCGATTATCGAATCTGCTGACCTGGTGATTATATTGATATTCATTCTTGAAGCAGATTGACTATGATTTACCTGAGGTTGGTTGTAGATTTTGTTCATCCTTGAAGTAAATTGAGCTTGATTTACCTGGTGATCTGCTTTATGCCTTTGCTGACAATTGTCAAACTGTTCACTGCTCTTTGCTGCATCAAGATAGCTTTTAGTGGAGGTTGACGACTTCTATGCTTGAGATGCTTCTTCAGTATATCCAAGACCTATCTTTAACAGAGGAGAATGCTGCACTTTGATAATTTCATTTAAGGTTTCTGATCCTTTATCAAATCTAAGATTGCGATTTTTTGTTTTCTCAATATCCTTTCTTAGACCCACGATTTCATATTCTAGTTTTTCATTATGTTTTTCTCTTTTAGCAAGTTCGAATTTCAAAGTATATATAATCATATTCTTTTCTTATAAATATATTGAGTTTAGATATTTCTTCATAAAGGTCATCTTCATCTAAAACATCCAAGAAATCATCATCTTCAAAAGCCATCAGAAGTCAATAATCGTTACTATTTTCATCTTCATCACTAACTGATAAACCATCGCTATCTTCATGTGTATAGTAGCTCTTCTTACTTACACTTTGTTTTCTATTTCATTTTGTAGATTCCTTACCTTTATCAAACTTATCTTTATGAGGACATTTAGCAGCATAATGATCGACTCTTCCACAAGAAAAATATTTGAAAGGTAGTTTACCTCTGAATCTTCCAGAACCCCATTGAAGGTTCTTGACAAAGTTTGCTTCTTCTTCTCCTTCTGAAATATGTCCTGATTCATTGAGTTCTTCTTTTCCTGAAACCTTAAATGTGGCTTCTCTCATATATGATGGACCTCCTTTTCTCATGTCGAAAGCAATTAATATTCCATGCAGCTGTGTCATAGTAATAGTCTGAAGATCCTGATTTTCTTCTATGGCAGATACTTTTGATTCAAACTTAGCAGACAAGGATCTTAAAACTTGTAGGAATTTACAGGGTAAGTTCCTCAGACATAACACCAAAAGGACACCGCTCACAACCAGATCACAGATCAATACACCAGTATTTTTGACATGGTTAAAACCCTCAAAGAGGGAAACAGTCCACGGCCTGAGCCAACGCGGCCACTTCAGGCAATTTATTAATAAAAGAATGAAAATTTACATAAGATTCTCTCATAGACAGATTACGCTAATAATGACCCTCCATGCGCTTTAAATAGAAATCATGGACCAATCGGGTTTCAAGCCACGGATCAAGTGTCGGTAATACCGAGGAGAGAATGAACCGTCGGATCACTACATATCGTGACCGTCGGATTGTAAGTTACAAAATGTACATAGTAAAGAAACACACTTTACCTAACCCTATACTAGACCAAGTTGTACTTAACTATTTCCTATGTGTCGGAATATCCTAACATCCCCCCTTAAGAACAACTTGGGATAGGATTGAAGGATTTACAAATATGACACAATAGGAGAAGGAAGGAGGCACTAGAGCCTATACATGTAGGTCCAGCAAGTCTCCAATAAACTGTGGGGTCTCATTAGGGCTTGGTTGGACCTGCAACATTTGGTTAATAGACTCTACAGTGATGGTAAATAACAACTGCTGGTTAGCGGTGATAATAGCCTTTTTGCTAGGAATGTAACATGCATGACAGAATTGGATGATGTCTTGGAAAGGGTGTACTCCTGGAAACAAATATTTGGGTAAATTAGATTCCCAAAGGTGGATGTCATCGTTCTGGTTTAGGAATCTGTCCTTACTCTAGCAGTGGAGATTTAGAAGGTAAGATGGGGAAGCAATATCCTTCATTTGAAAATATTTGTCTACTAATGCTAGGTGGTTGATGTCTAGGTGAAGGGTTGACAGAGATCTCATGTCCAGAGAGGTTTGGGAAGCCATGACTGAGTTTATGGATATGAATTAGGCCTATAGTGGTTGTAGAAGTGAGGTTTGGAAGCCCTGGAATAGTGGGATGGTAGTCACAGTTTGTAAAATAAGGGTTTAGGTTATACAAGTAAAATTCTCTTCAATTTAAACAAGTTTATTAATTAATTTCAATTAATTAAGTTTTTAATTAGATTGTATGTTTTCAAATTGAGAGGGTCGTTCCGGTTTTTCTCAAGAATACCTGGAATTTGGCGATCTGGCTTGCAAACTAGGCTCAATGGTGAATGAAGAGAATACGGTAGCTTGAACTGTCAACTGGTTGCTTGAATTAGGTGTCCAGAGCTCCTTCAGGCAACAGATGGTGATCAATTTGGTCACAGAGGTTCAGGGTGTTGCAGAATGGCTTGAGTAGTAGTTACAGTGAAAATGAGCGAAAAGAGTGAATTGGGGCTTTTCCGGCCTTTTAATGGGTAACGGTCACATTTTGGAGTGGAAAATATAAATGAATAGTGGGCAGTTTTTAGCTTGGGTGGGGAGGTGGTTTTCTAGGCCATCGCACCACTTTTCGAGGGAAGGTAGTATTTTTCATGAGCACACGATCTAGCCTGGGGCCGCCACGTAGCAGAATAGCGCCCAGGAAAAACCATGAATCTCGCGTGCTCTCGGGCTTCTATCGGTCGGATAGTGGACCCATGCAATATGGATGCACACCATAAAATTTGGGGGTGGGAGATCGAATGGTTGTCGCGTGGTTAAGATGCAAGGAGGGAATTGGGAAAGGGATTTGTGGGGCCCGGGGTTTAATCACAAATAATTGTAATTAATTAGTAAATAAGGTAGGGATTAAATATAAGAAGTGGGTTTAATAAAGTGGGACTAGGGGTTATGTGGCGCGGTTTTTTAACTACACCGAGGGTTGGTGGGTTAAAAGGGTTTGTCGGGGAAATATGAAGTGGGGAGTTAATTAAACAATGTGGAGAGGATAAAAACTTAGGATAAGGGGGTTTTATGGGTTTTTCAAGGGAAATAAGGAAAGTAATAAGGGGGGAAGTTAATATTTGCAATGGGGAATGGGTTTCACACTAGGGAAAGAGGGTTGTCGGTAGGGAAATGATTTTTGAAGGGTAATTACTAGGGAAATGTGTGAAACCAAAGGGTAAGGGTCAAAATGAGGGGAAAAGGAGACTTATAAATGATAAAGGGATAATGGGAAAAGTAGCAAATAAGCATGTTGGGGCATAGTGAAATGAGGGGAAATTAGTTAAACCAACTTGTGAACATCTCTTCTCTCTCATAAATGCTCCTGCACATGAAACATAGGATTAAGCATGATAAATGTGCTTTTGATTCAGCAACGTTGTACATTTGCAGCCTTTCTTTTACCTACCCTTTATTTATCTTAACATTTTTTTCTTCACTTTATTGGGTGCATTTGAACTTGTTGACCCTTTATTCCCTTTTCTTTTGACAAGAAAACTATCTAATTCTAACCTTATAACTTCTCATGGCTCAGATTAAGCTGATGAGCTCATTTTTATTCTCTACCTAATTATTGATCTACCAAGGTTAAATAGTTTGGTTAGATCTTTATTCTCTATCTATCAACATAAAATTTAAAGCATGAATAAGTCAAGATTAAGCTATTTGACCATCATGGATTATGGCATTTCTAACAAGTTGCACACAACCTTATTTTGCATAATAAGGTAAAAAGTAGTGGCGTTTGAATTTGCACACTTTCATGATCTGTTTTATTTCTTTTCGTGGTTCATATTTTTCACTTTTTTGATCTTTTCTCTTTCTTTTTGTCCTTTGATTATTCATTTAGGACATACCCTCTTTACATTTTTTAATTTTTAATATGGAAAACATTTTTCAAAAAGCAAAAATATGTACAATATTACAAGACTAACCATAGCCAATTGAAAATTATGAATCCTATTATTATAGTACCCTAACAGAATGTTAAGAAGAATTAAATTTAGGAAATTTCAACAGAGTATAGATAACTACAAATAAATGTAAGGTCCAAACTAGAATAACAAATAAGGAAATAAGAGTTTCGGTGTTAAAACTTACAAGAACATTATTGAATTATGGAAGAAAACATAAATATACTTGTTAGGCCATGAGGTAACTCCTCAAATGAGATTATGTTTATTCATTTAGGTAGTTCATAGTTATATACATGAGGGAGTGACTGTTGAGTTTCATCTCTCGATGACTCTCCATTTTCTCTTATTATTTATTTACACTATTTACAATTGTTCACCCAATCCCTATGATTAGGTGTCAACATTCCCCCCCTTAATCTGAAGGGATGTTGGTGAGTCCAAGCATCATTTTGAATAGTTCAAGCTTTTCTCTTCCAAGCACTTTGGTGAAGTTGTCTGCAATCTGCTCATTAGTGGAACAATGACGAAGATGGATTGTTTTGGCCTCAACATGATGTTGAATCATATGATATTTTATTGATGTGCTTCGTTCGATCATGGAACTTTGGGTTCTTGGCCAAATTTATTGCTGAGGTATTTTCAATCATGAGTGGAGTCGAATGTACATGTTTTACCTGCAAATCTTCTAGAACTTTCCCGAGCCACACAATTTCTTTTGTTGCATTAGCTGTTGCCACATATTCTCCCTATGTTGTGGAATCTATTGGAACTGATTGTTTGTGTGATATCTAGGAGACAGCTCCTTATCCAAGACTCATAGCATAACCAAAAGTAGATACCCTGGTTTCTTTGTCTCCATTGAAGTCTAAATCAGAGTATCCAATCAAGCTGAAGTCGCCCACCTATGTATACTTGAGTCCAAAGTCTTGAGTTCCCTTTAAGTACATTAGAACTCTTTTTGCAGCAGACCAATGTCCCTCACAAGGCTTTTTCCTAAAGTTGGAGAGGGTTCCAACAACAAACGAAATGTATGGTCTGGTAGTAGTCACGCAGTTGAGACTTCCTACAAGCTATCTATACTTTGTTGCATCCTCAAATTCTTTTCCTTCAATGGATGTGAGCTTTAAGTTTTGTTCCATTGGAGTAGTCAAAGGATTGCATTTAGCCATGCCAAACCTGTTCAACAGATCTCCAATGTACTTCTTTTGAGAAAGGAATATGGACTTCGGATGTTGAGTTACTTCAATACCAAGATAATAATGAACATAGCCCAAATCAGTCATTTCAAAACCTTTCCTCAATTCCTTCTTTATGGATGTAATGTAGCTCTCATTGTTCCCTGACATCAAAAGATCATCTACATATAACACAAGATATACATATGTTTTTCCAACTTTCTTGACAAACAAAGTTGCATCATCAAAATAATAATGTTTGAAATTGAGTTTTCGAAGATGCTCAGTTAGTTTTTCATACCAGGCTCACGGTGCTTGTTTGAGGCCATACAAGGATTTCACAAGTTTGCATACTTTATGTTCATGTCCTTTCATGGAAAATCCTTTAGGCTGGTACATAAAAACATTATCTTTTAGATCTCCATTCAAGAAAGGATTTTTTACATCCATTTGATGAATTTCCAACTGTTCTAAGCTGCTAGGGAAAAGAGTGTTAGGATGGTAGCCCATTTTTATGTGGTGGAAAAAGTATCCTCATAATCAAACCCTTCCTTTTGTGCAAAACCTTTCGCCACAAGCCTAGCTTTGTTCTTGTCAAGTGAGTCATCAGATTTATACTTGTTCTTGTAGACCCACTTGCAGCCAATTGGTTTGGTTCCCAATGGAGGATCAACCAGCTTCCAAGTGCCATTCTTTATCAAGGTATCATACTCCTTTTGCATCGCTTCTTTCCATTCATCATGAGAAGAAGCTTCTTTGAAGGAAGTTGGTTCAAAATTTGTAGAAAAATTCAATTCACAATCATAAGAAACATCCATATCAACAGGTGAATCAGAGTCATCTACATCACCTCCATTTCATCGGGTTGAATTTCTAGTTCCTATCTTTCCAACCTCATCAGGATGAACACTTTCAAGTGTCTTTGTCAGCCACTTTGGGGGACCTTTCTGAGATGGTCTAGGCTTCTCAGTTGATTGAGTTGGGACTGAATCAGGATTGGGTCTCCCAACTCTGTCAATCACATCACTCAAAGTATCATATGTTATTGGGGTTTCATGCGGGGGAGAGAGTGCTTCAGAAGAAGATTCGATAGGTTGATCTAGTATAAGAATCCCACTTTCAAGATGTAGAATTTGATTATCAAATTCTTGAAATGATTTTTCATTTATGAATCTATCCAAGCGATCAAGTTGCCGCTCAACAACATTATCAGTTTTGGATGATTCAAGAAATATTACATCTTTAGACACAACAAACTTTTTATTGACTTCATCATAGAGACGGTATGCTTTGGAGGTGTTTGAATACCTGAGGAAGATACACTTACGACTACTTCCACCAAGTTTGTTTCTATGTACCTTTGGTATCAAGGCATAAAATGTGGAACCAAAGACCTTGAGATGCTTTACCAAAGGAATGTGCCCATACCATATTTCATAAGGAGTCTTGTTTCTAATAGCATTAGATGGACATCTATTCTTTACATATACATCACATAGAACTACATCGGCCCAAAACATCAATTTTACATTCTTGAAAAACATCATGGGGCGCACCATATTTAAGATTGTCCTATTCATTCTTTCAGCTACTTTGTTCTGTTGGGGATTATAAGGCACAATTGTTTAATGTTTGATCCCATGTTAGCAAAGATAGTTTTCAAATTCATTTGAAGTGTATTCTTTTCCATTATCAGTGTCAATAGAGCTGATATGAGATTATGCATCATTTTCAATCCATGTATGAAAGTTCTTGAATGCTTGAAAAGCATCAGATTTGTTCTTCAATAAATAAACCCAACACATTCTGGTGTAGTCATCAATAAATGTCATCATATTTTTATTTCCATTTGCAAAAGGAACAGACATTGTACCACATAAATCTGAATGAATGAGTTCAAATTTTCTATGTGCTCTAGAATGTTAATCATCAAAAGACTGTTTTTTATGCTTTCCTAGAATTCAAGCATCACATTGCTTAAGTTTCCTAGGAATTGTAGGCAAACCAGTAACAACATTTTTCTTCAATAAGCAGAGGCTTTCACAATTCAAGCGTCCAAATCTAGCATGCCATAATAAACTTGATGGAAATGTACCTTCTTCGTAATGAGAATTGTATGAGGAATTTTGTGCATGAGCAGAGGTACCTTGCAGCTTGAGAAGCCTTTCTTCTTCTATCCCCGTCATGAAAAGTGAGTGATCTGATGCTTTTCTCACCTCAATCTTCCCATCAAACATATGAATGGAGTGTCCTTTTTGGTGGATGTGGACCAAGGACAACAGGTATCTCCTTGGCTATGGGAGATATAAAACATGATGCAAAACAAAGTCTAGAAGACCGGGCAATTTAAGCTTGATTGTGCCAAGCCCTGATGGCTTTAGTTTTGATTTGTCTACAAAGTATAGTACTCCATCAACATTCTCATTAAATTCTTCAAAAAAATCTCTTGTAAAGGTCATGTGGCAAGTTTCTCCTGAATCAAGCAACCAATCACTTTTCCAAGAAGCAAGTGAAGCATTAAATAACTCTTCATTTACTCCAATATTATACTGTGCCACAACATAGTGAGTGGATTCAAGTGCTTTACCTTTCTCTTTGTCATTAGTTTTACCTTTGGATTGTTTTCTTTCCTTCTCAACTTTGTCCCAAGGCAACTTGCATGTGGATGCACCATGTGATCCATCTCTTTTGCAACATATGCAATGCAAATATGACTTTTTGCCTTGAGAGTGTCTGCCCCCCCTACTTCTGAAATTTCTTCTTCCTCTTCCTCTTCAACCACCTCTTCCTCTGGAAGAATATTGAGCAAGATTATTCTCTCTATGTACAAGATACACAGTCACTTCAGAAGACTGAGGAGTTATCTTCTTCCCAAAAGCCTTATCTCTTTCAGCAAATTTTTCACAAGGGAGTCAAAGGTAATTTCTTTGAGGTTTCCATTTGCTTGTAATTACTCAAGATAATTTCAATAAGTGGGATAAAGTGCCTTGACAAAAGCTATCAGAGGAATGTCCAGTTCAACATTAGTGACATTGATATCATGCATAATAGATTTTACTTCTGATGCAAGAGCAATAGGATCATCATTTTTTAATTCAAGGCTGAACAATTCAATCATGAGTTAAACAACTTCAAGTGTAGAGTGTGAGTCATAGAGTTCCTTCAATTTTTGTAAGGCTTCGAAAGCATTTGAAAATGGCGAACTATGGCGACTCACCTATTCATTTACTGATGCTGCAATCAAGGCATAACCCTTGCTATTCTTATTTTCCCAAATGGAAAATTCCTTGTCTGTGGTAGGCTGTTCTAGTTCTTTGTCTCCGTCTCCAACACACACTCCTTTCCACAACTCATTAAAAATGAGAGTTTGTTTGATTTTCTGTGACCATTCTGGATAGTTAAAGCAGCAAAGATGTCCAAAATAAAAACAGTCAAAAGAAAAGGAAGCATCAAATACAAGGAATCCTGGAATGAGCAACGTACATAGAGAAGCTGCTGAAATTCAGCATTAGAAATTTGATGTGCTCTCATCCATTATCCTGGAAATGCTGGTCTATATATGAAAGGAGGGGTTGTATGGATCAGTGATAGCATGGAGAGGAGGGTTGTACGAAAAAATGATATCATGGAGAGGGGTCATTACACAGTAGAGAGCTGTTGGCGAAGGCTATAGATAGCAACGTATACACTGAGTCACATTCAAAATGCTGCAAGAATGCTTCTATGGGCCAAATAGCGCACCAAAACTGCTAGAGGCCTCATAAAATAGTGTGCTTCAAAGTATGGGAGCTGCAAGGGGAGGTACACCAAGTTTTACACCAAGCGTTACGCCAATTATCATGCAGAGGGTAGAGAACTGAAGAATATGGCAAACTGCAGGACAAATTTCTGAAAAACGGTAGAAGGGAGTTACAATAGTAGACTACAATGCCAAAAATAGAGTTGGCTCTAATACCATGTCAGGCCAGGAGGTAACTCCTCAAATGAGATTATATTTATTCTTTTAGGTTTTTCATAGTTATATACATGAGGGAGTGACTGTTGAGTTTCCTATCCTGATGACTCTCCATTTTCTCTTATTATTTATTTACACTATTTACAATTGTTCACCCAATCCCTATGATTAGGTGTCAACAATCCTCAATTATAAAATAATGTTGTATACATTTTTCAGAGTTATTGAACAAAGATATATGCTTTAGTTATAGTATTCAAGAAATATGAATTAGGTTATGAATACAATAAAATAGGGTAAAACCCCTGTATTATGATAATAGTAATTCAAGTTTACTATATAGGCTAGAATTTGAGAGGAAAACAAGAATTACATGAAACTAGATGTTATATATATCCATACACATTTTTTATTAATGAGCCCTTAAAGAATAAGAATGAATAGAAAATACATTACCATGTAAAACAAAAAAAACAATCAAATAAGGGAAACCAAGGTAAATTGAGAATTCCATTTAATTAAAACAAGGAATACAATTTCATACATTGTTACAAAAGAGAAATTGATATACATATATAATTCAGAGATTGTAAGAAAATAAATAAATATTTTATAAAGGCCACAAGCCTGAGACAGAGACTCTAATGTTCGCGACATTCTATGACCCGGTTACAAACCCTAACCATTATAGGGTTAAAAATATATTAACAAACCTGGATTTGGGTTTAATTAAAAAGAATATTTACATTGGTATCCATTGTAACATCAGGAAGAATCTGAGGAAATTGAATATTGTCGATTTATTGTAAGAAGAAACAATTCATTTTATACTTGTGACCCTAGCTCATTCGTTAGTAGGTCCATATCAAAGGAAGTATCCCCTTGAGCCATACCTATAGAGGAAACATAAAAATTGGGTTAGAAATCAAAGGAGAAGTAATGAAAAGAAGTGATAGAGATGAGAAATGAAATTAAGGGATATACTTGCAGAAGTTGATCACCACTCCAATGACATCAACCTACCAGAAACCCAAATGTAACTAAGGTTAAAATATTGGGTTGCAATCGTAAGTAATATAACTCATAGAGAAATGACGAAAAAACTTAAGAACACTATGTTTTAGTGACATAGATGATCAAAACTAGTAATGGAATTAGGGTTTAATGACTATAAACCCTAGGCATGAAATAAAACAAAAAAAATATTGGAAGAAGCATGAATGAGGACTTCCTCAAAAGAATTTCTAATTAAGTGAGGAAATTGACAACAACCCCATCAAGGTAATATAAATATTTTAAACAAGACTTTAATATGCTTAGTAAAAATACATTAGAGGAAATTTCAGCCTAAATGTGGCCTCCTAAGGAAAAATAATAAAATAATAGTTAAAATAATATTTTTAATTGTATGTTTTACTTATCTCCTTATAGGTTTACTCAAATTTCAAGTGTATACACTTGTTGGATGTGGAAATAAATTTCACATCCAATGAGTACCCATTATGCATACTTTTGAGAAGAACCACATTGATACAAATTGAGGCCTTACATTAAAAAAGCGTGTTGAACATGCTTTTTTAATGTATCTTCAATTGTTATCAATGCATGTCTTCTCAAAAGTATGCATAATGGGTACTTGTTAGATCTAGAATTTAATTCTGCATCTAACAAGTGTATACACTTGAAATTTGAGTAAACCTATAAGTATATAAGCAAAAAATACAATTAAAAAATATAGTTTTTCTTATTTCCCTCCAAAATATTTACATGTACCTCTTTTTATTTAAGGGAATTTGATTGGTTTTTGTATTATGACATGGAAATTACATGAAATTTCATGGGAACCTTTAGGCTAAAATTTCCTCTAATGAAAACCTAGACAAACATAACCTGTATCTATCCCTAAATTAAATAACATTGACAAGGTTAGAGATTTACCCAAAAAAATTCTAGAAGATTAAACCAAACCCTTGTGTATTCTATTCAATCAAAGTTATGTCGTCACATGTACAAATCGAGAGCATAAATTAGGGAAACCCTTAAACTAAATGAACCTTGGAAACAAATGGAGTAGAAGGAAAGTTATATATAATATTACCCATCGAAGTGCACATTTAGGGCTTGCTACTGAGATATCCACTTTCAATGTCAATTCGAGAAACAACAACCTATAACTTAACAAACCTGCAAACCATGGTCCAAGTTATATTAGAAAAATGAATAAAATTCATAAGAGTAATGAGGAAATCTCATACTTGCAAGTATAAATGGACTTATACATAGTAAAATTACCAAATTTCACAATGTGTCGACCTATAACAACCATGAAGTTAAACATCCAATGCCTCGAAAAGTTCAATATAACACCTATAAGATTTAGTTACCAAAATGTTGATGGAGTCCTTAGAGGCGTTGTAGGGTCAAGTGATGCTTTGGCCGCTACAATCAAAATCCAAAATGAGAAATGAGTCATGGGTAGGGTTTTTCACTCTCTGGAAAAACCTAAACAAATTTCCATCATTATATCTGAAGATTTAATCCGAAACTTTAATAGTGCACAAGTCAGGCTAGCCATGTGAAATCACATGGACCCTCATCGCATGGCCTATGCAACACATCACCATCTGTAAAGTGTGGGCTACTATACAATACCATATATCCCATATGGTTAACATGAAGTCGTCTTCCAAAGGTTTTGTTGAAGCGGCTACAACCACCCTCCAAAATTTTGCCTTAGCTTTGTTTCGTAGCCTCCTTACCAACCTTTCACAACACCTTGTCTTGCTTCGTCAAGTACACAAGCTTCAATATTTTCTTGCACAAAGACAACCTTTTGATCAAATCTTGATGCATTCCCATCACAGGTTGATCACCTGGACTTGGTCCAGCTGTAGGGTGAGAAGCTCCTGCAAAAAATTGTGCAATTCTGGAGGGCAACCAACCTTCCCTCTAGAAATTGTTCAATTCTATTTGGCAGCTTTCTGGGTTCTAGAATTGCGCAATCCTTCCAGTCAGGATTCACCCAGAAAATTGCACAATACTTCCCAATAGGCCTGCTCAGCCCAAGAATTGCATAATCCTGGGTAGCAGTCAGCTACTCTGCCTAGAAATTGTGCAAATCTCCTAGGCAACCAACTGAGCTCCCATCCAGAAATATGCGTTTTCTGACAGTAGTTGAGCAGCCTCATGCACGAGCAGTTAGGTTGACTAGTTCCACCTGGGACCAAGGAAACTTGACTTGCATGCATTACTTTCTTTTTCCTGGAATAGCAAAAGGAAACATGCAAAAAGCATCCCATGATTCAGGGAGTTATTTTTAGCAGCCAGATATTACTTGCAAAACTATTTTAGAACCTTTCCTCCAAGTGTCACCTTTTCCTAGATTTGTGGCATGCGCATCATAAGTTCAAGCTTATTTATTCAATGCATTAGATCTCATTCTTTCACATCATCTTGGAGCTCTAACAGCCCACAGCACATCAAGGACTGTTCAACACATGCATACTAGCTTGTACTAGCACCGTTTCAGTTTGTCTTTCCTATCTCACTACCATCACTTGCATGAAACTATTTTTCACGAATGGTCACCGATTTGGTGACTCGCTTAACCCACATGCATGTTAATCTATTCATTGAAATATTTCATTTGATGTTTTCATGCACAATCAATGACTTTTTCTTTCACTTGGTGTCACCATGAATTCACTTTTAGATTTTATTTTAGTTTCCTGTTAGCGAGTCTGGGAAACCTTGGCCCAGACTCTGCCTCACTGAGATAACATTGCACAATCTGGGGAAGGAAGGCTTTGTCTTCCTCTCCAAAAATTTGCATTTCTGCCTAGCTATTGTCCTCCAAGACTACATTGTGGATTTATAAGGGACAATGACTGTTGGCCCAGAAAATTGTGCAATGCAGTCCCTGAGCCTCTAGTCATTTCCAGCTGGAATTGTGCATTGCACAATCCTAGCAGTCAGCAGTAAGCCTGGATTGTGCATTGCACAAATCCAACAACTAGTCTTACCTCCCAGACAACCCAGACTTCCTTTTGTGCAGTTCTGGTAGCAGTCACCCACCCTCCTAGAGAAAATTGTACAATCTTTGTCTATCATTCCCCAGGTATATATTATGTCATTCCTCGAATTTGCTTTGGTTTTCGCTGACAGATTTCTTTCCATGCATGTTGCTTTGTCTCTAGATCTTTCAGGTGTTAATCCTCCTTTTAGCGGTACAGGACCAATGGCCTCCAAGAGAGCAAGATCAAAGGACATTGAAAGAAGTGCAACTGGAGCAGTAGTTGAGCAAGTGTCTACATGTCTACCGATCTATGAAGATACCAAGTTGTTTCTAGACAAGGACATCAACCTAAAATGGAAAGAGGTCAATGAAGCATTCACAAGTCTGGCTTGTACTGGATTGCATGCAAATACCTCACGTTTCCATGCACGGACATGATACACTAGATTTTCTCGCACACTAATCTTGAGACAATGACTCTGAGTAGTGTCAGTGGGATGAAGCTTGTCACCTTCTGGGCACATGATTATGATGAGATGTATTAGATGTCGAAGCCCGTGACTATCATGGAGACTCATTTCATCTTACTATGTAGCAGTGCCAACTCCAGAGAAATTCTGAAGAATAGGTAAAGGATCTGGCTAGATTCAGGATGACACCCAACTAGATCTACAAGACGAAGATACTGCAGAAGGCGTATCAATACTTGGTCATATTCTCATGTTGACTGTATGGCCAAGAAAGCACGGAAACCTTCCCATAGAATTGGGTGATTGATTCAGGTCCAAGTGTGAGGAAGGACCTTTCCAAGACCTTTTACTTTCGTTATGTGTTAAAATTTCCCTTTTAAGAGAAAATTAAGGAATACAAGTGCACGCAAAAAAGAAGAGGAGCATAACAATCATCAGCACATGAAAACAAAAGCCGTTGTTAACAGAGTTCGTCCAGGAGGGACTACGTCTACGGGCCCCAATCAAGCTGGTGTAGGCGGCCACATTAGATGTTGTCAATAAAAGTGATGTACACAAGAGTTTGTTGTCTCAATCATACAAGGAAGAAGGCCCTCATGCAGGAGTGGCTCTAAGAGATATTCTACAACTAGAACTCTCAATCAAAACTCCTATCAGTATGACCAAAAACATGCATGGTGCGCATCCTGCCAACAAGGCACAAAAGGGATATCAAAGAAAAACACGTGCACAATGACAACAAGAGTATCCCGGAAACGTACAAAGAGATCTCAAAGCATAAAGTATATCATATGAAGGTTCCTCATAACATGAATCAAGGAATCATGACAACATGAAAATAAAGAAGATCCTGCATCAATATCAATCTAGGATCTACAACATAATGTAAAAGAAGAAATATATGAATAAATCATATGCCTCACACCAACCATGGGCCAACTGAAGATATGAATGAAGAAGTGGATAAATCAATCCACGATGAACATTTTTTCACATTATCAATGCGCAGGCACAATCTGCTACCAATCTATTATGGCATCACTATGAATGGCCATATGAAGAAGCACTGCTCTGAAGCAACTATCAAAGTGCTAAAGCTTGCTGAAACACTGATCTCACAACATCAATATGCAACAAGAATAAGTGATCGAAGAAGAATCGATCAAATAAGCATTAATCAACAGATGAATTGATCACAAGAATCAATCGAAGAGAATAAGCGATCAACAATAACAGAATCGATCATAAAGAGAGAATCACTTGGGTCTTCTCGTTCTGTAGTTCTATGGCTATCTGGCCCTATAGCACTCGAGTTTTTCTGCAGCTCTGCGAATATACCAGAATTTCAAGCACTCTCTAGCTATCATGCTTTGTTGTAGCTCTTTACGACGCTCTATCTATCTCTGTGCAATGCCTAGCCCTCTCGTTTTGCGGCTCTCCATCAGCACAACCTCCTCATTGAGGTCTCTGGAATTCAAGCTCTCTAGCATTCCCCAACATAGGCTCTTAGGCTATCTGGTACAGACTCTCTTCCTCTGGCATGCCGCCCTCAGAATTTCTGTCATACCATTGCTACACAGCCTTCCGTGTTCTCCTCGGCTTTGTATCACCCATTGTGTTTTATACACGTTTGGGACAAGGCCGTATACAAATCGGGGTCGTTTATGTTCAGAATAGAAGTCGTTTTCTTAGAAGCATTGGTCGTTGCAACAAAACTTTGAAAATAGCCTTCTTTCTATTTTAAAATAGAAATACACTGAAAACTAACAAATCCGACAAATCCCTTTAAAGCCAGACTTCATAACCGTTTAAATCGACCCAAAAAACCTTATCGGGTCCACTTTAATCGCTTATTGCATCACATAACTAATTTGGCTGAAACCAGGAATACACTAAAAAGTCTGAATTCCCAGATCTCAAATTTTTTAAAATCGGATCTATTATTCCATCAGGTCTGCGCCTAATCGCAAGTCGGGATCACCCATCGCCGATGCTGATCGTTCTGATCATTGATTTAATCATGTCTGTTGATCGGCTTCCTGATCCAACCACTGAGATTAAATCACATATCACTATCACATCGGCCCGGGGTTCGTCGCTAATATATTGGCATGTGCCGACACCGATCACTGATCACTCCAATTACTGATTTAATCGTCGATTTCATAGAAAACTCTCTGACATCGCTGATTGCCTGCCCTCGACTCCGATATCGAAGATCACTGGTCGGGGGTCCTAAAGGCCCGCCTTAAGTCTGCCCTTGGGACTATGCCGATTTTGCTTTGCCTCTTATGGCTTAAAGTCCAATTTTTATGGAAAAACCTCATTTTCTTAAGGATCAAGCTGACCTTCTTTTCACGATAACTTCATCATCTGGACTCGGATTGATGAACTGTTCACACCTACACATTCAAGAAGATTGTCTCTTCGATTTGGTCCTGATTCAACATCATTCTAATCACTTTGATTTTTGAGCATTTCCATGCCATGGTGTCTGAAGATCCACCTGGATCAATCCTCCCCACTGAGGAGCTTTTGGTCCTCCAAAAGCATAAAAAGTAATCTGCATCTTTCTATGTACCCTATCTGCATCACAAATGTCCTGAAAAGGTCTCGCTTCCCCCTCCTTCACCTTTGTTCTTCAGAGCCTTAAGCGACGAGCTGACACCAGCTACTTTTGCAACCTGTAGTACATGGATTTGCAATTACATGCTTTAAAGACATGACCAAACTAAAGAACAAAACATCCCCTACTCGCCACGAGTTTATAACTCATACTCAATGGTCAAGTTTACAATAAGATGGATGTAATACTCCATATATGATAACAAGGCCAACCGATCATGGTTGCTTCAAAAAGTGATGGAAAACACATCATCACTACAACACATGATTTACATACATAAGGCCAAACACTATTGTTTCGACATGTGACGGAAACATAACATCGCTTTCAGAGTATTAACATGTGACTCAAAACATGACCATACATCATTGTTGCTAACCAAGTGATGGAAACTCATCATCACTTTTACGCTAAAAGAATGCAACAAATGATTTACAAAGAATGACCATGAAATGACAGCAAGTCAAAAGAACCATTTTTCTTCAATAAGCAGAGGCTTTCACAATTCAAGCGTCCAAATCTAGCATGCCATAATAAACTTGATGGAAATGTACCTTCTT
>Ga0115850_10006_pt1 | contig 19434 bp, 26 predicted proteins | sample InSIn1SAF170_FD_83864 | JGI IMG/M metagenome (GOLD analysis project Ga0115850, IMG submission 83864) | reverse complement strand
AGGTAAAAGAATGGTGGAATGATGAGCTCAAAATCATTGTCCCCTAAAACCTTAGTGATGATGTAAGTCCCATATCAGAGAGGGCGAAGCTTATAGTGGGGCCCAGTGAAGCGCTCCTTCTGCTAATGTAACCAAACTTTTTCATCCACTTGGAACTTGTGTGGCACCTGATGTTGATCATGACGTTGCTTATACTTAGCATTGGCTCTATCCAATATGTCATGGACCTCCTGGTAGATGTGCTGAAGTCACTCAACGAAGTTGTTAGCCATGTCAGCTTTAGACCAGACATGAGCCAAATCTACCAGAGTAGTTGTAAATGGTATCGCCACATCAATGGGACATAGTGGCTGGAATCCCAATCCCTCCTAAAAAGGGATATGGCCAGTTGAGTTATGGAGATCCCTTCTGTAGTTTTTTTGGACATAGGGGAGGATTTCTTGCCATGTGCATGGATGCTTAAAGCTATTCATGTGCAGAATGTGTACAACCATCCTATTGTGGACCTCTGTTTGGCCATCGGTTTTGGGTTGGAAATTCATGGACTTATTGATCTTGGTATCTAGGATCAACTAGAGACATGACCAAAATGTACTTAGGAAAATTTTATCCCGATCTAATATAATGGACTGTGTGATCCCAAAGTGTACCCACACCCGTTCAAAGAAGATCTTAGCAGTGGATTCTTTTGTGATACTCCTCTTGCGAGCCACCACAATGGCCATCTTAGAGAATCTATCGATGACCATGAAAACCTAGTCATTTCCATGCTTAGTAGAAGGAAGCCCTGACATGTAATCCATGGAGATGGAATCACAAGGTTGACTAGGAGTAGGAAGAGGATTATATAGGCCTTGCTTCTTGATGGTCGGTTTGGCAATGGCATAGAGAGTGTAGGATTTGATGTACTTCCCAAAATATTGTCAAGGATTTGCCCAATAAAAGTACTTTTGCAGCACTGCCACTATTTTCTCTACCGTAAAATTTCCAGCGACCCAACTGTAGTGCGCCTCCCAAATCATCTTGGCACTCTCTCTTTAAGGAACATAGAGGTGCACCAGGTGGCATAACAGTACATCTTGGAGGTGAAAATTTGGAACTTGCTTGCTTTCCAGGAGTTTATTGTATGTGCTGTGAAATTTTGGATCACTCTTGTAAAGATGTGGCCACCCTGCAGTCTTGTGCCCACAAGAGTCGAGCATAGTTGTCAAAGCCATGACAAGTAGTCGACTGAGGAAGTCGACAACATTATTGGTGTTTCCCTTCTTACACTTAATGTTCAAATGGAACTATTGCAGGTATGTCGATCATTTATAATAGTGATCGTTTGGCAACTTTGCTTGTGTCTATATGAACTACAGGTGTCAGTGGTCTGAATGGATGATTGTTTCCTTCCTAGGTATGTAATACTTCTATTTTTGGTAGGTCTGCACGATGGAATACATCTCTTTGTCATAGGTGGGATATGTTCACACAATGTTTGAAAGTGTCCCACTGTGATATGCCACTAAATGCCCCTGATGAGTAAGAAATGCACCAATAGCATACTCGAAGGCATCTGTTTCGATCTCAAATGGTTGTTGCAGGTCTGGTAATGTGAGCACTAGTGCAAAGCAGAGGCGATGCTTCAACTCGATAAACACCTTCTATTGGGATTCGAACCAAAATAAATTTTCTTTCACTCCTCCCTTGGTGACTTGACTCAAGGGCCAAGTCATATGAGAGAACTCGAACACGAACCTGCAGTAGAAGTTGGTAAGACCCAGAAAGATTTGGAGCTCTATTAGAGTGGTTGGGGCTGGCTAATCTTGATTGACTTGTATCTTAGCCAGTTCCACATGCACACCAAACTAATCAATTATGTACCCTAGATATTGAACCTGGGTCATACCAAAAGTGCATTTCTCCAAATTGGCACATAACTTGCGTTGTCGCAAGGTTTGGAGGACTTGTCGAATATGGTGGAGGTGCTCTTCCCAAATTTAGCTAAAGATCAGAATGTCATCCAAATACACCACCATGAATGAGTTGGTGAAGGGTCATAAGATATTTTCCATTAGCTTCATGAGGGTTGCAGGGGAATTCGTCAACCCGAAAGGCATGACCAACCATTCAAAAAGGCCCTCCTTAGATTTGAGGGCAGTCTTCCACACATTAGAGGGTTCAATCAGTACCTGGGGATAACTAGACTTCAAGTCAATATTGATGAAATATTTGGCCCCCTTAAGTTGGTCCAAAAGGTCATCAATTTGTGGGATTGGATACCTATTCCGGACAGTGATCTTGTTCAGCACCTGATAGTCAATACAAAGTCTCCAGGTCCCATTCTTCTTCTATACCAACAAGATTGAGCTCCCACAGGGTGATGAACTTGGTTTGATGTGACCTTTCTACAACATCTCTTGAATCTACCTCTTGATTGCATCGTTCTCCAAAATAGAGCATCGATAAATCGATCCATTTAGTAGTGCCATGCTCGGGGTCATATCAATGGAGTTCTTGACCTAACAATGTAAAGGTACCCCTGTGGGTGAGGCGAAGATGTCCCTGTACTCCTCCACGACCATGTCCATCTACTTTTTTCATGTGGAGGATCCCTCTCTAGAGGTTGTGGCCATAATATTCTTCTTTCCCTGAGGGTGAATCATAAGGAAAACAAATTTCCCAGTCTGGGAAATGATCTTACTAGATTGCTTCATAGCGATCATATAAATAGCAGTAAGTAGTGCTACATCTGGTATCTTGTATAAATTATCACCCAAAGTAATAATAATAATGCAAGGCCTAGAATCATACACATCATGTCACATTCACAAGTATGGTTGGCCTAATAATACATCACAAACTTTAAGAGGATTAACATCACACAGTACCTCATCTGTGAAGGACTTGTTGTTGTAGGGAAGGTGACATTGTTGGCTGACATGTAGATCTCGCCCTTGACGAATCCACTTGATGGTGTATAGTTGCAGGTGTGGTGTAGTCGGTAGCCCCAACCGCTTCAAGGCCTCTACTGAAATGAGGCTCTTTTTGCTCCCATTGTCAACAATGAACTGCAACAGAGAACCTTCACCAACATCTATGAGTGGAAGAGTCGCTCCCCCTCCTATGGATCTTCGAGCTCATCCTTCTGGATCTTGGTAGTGGAAATGGTGGAACTAAGCTACGCATCGATAATTTTCTTCCCTTTGTCATTCCCCTTATCGGTTTCTTACTCAGAGCCAGAAAATGCATAAGATTCAGGAGCCTTCAGCTTGGCCACCAATCACTACTTGGCTCAACTGTCACTTGTGTTGTGAGTGGGGCTCTTATGGAACTCACACCATTTCCCTATGTCCTTCTTTGTCTTCGTGTGTTGTTCTTCACTTGTGGCTTCAATGACTTGTCCTAGGTTGCCGCACCTTGAGTTTTTCCTTTGTTGTGCAACTTGGGGGCATAAAAATGCATCCTGGAGGTGAAATTTTGGAACGTGCTTGCCTTCCAATAGCATCTGGTATGTGTTACCGAATTCTGGATCGCTCTTGTAAATATGTAGTCACCCCGCATTCTCGTGCCCACAAGAGTCGAGCACAATGTCTAGCGCCATGACTGGCAGCCAGCTAGGTAGTTTGCTACATTTTTGGTGCTTCCCTCCTTCTACTTAATGTTCAAATGGAACTACTACAGGTATGTGGACCATTTTTTATGGTGATCGTTCTGCCACTTCCCTTGTGTCTGTATGAACTGCAGGGATCAGTGGTCTATGTGGATGATTGTTTCCTTCCCCATAATGTAATGCTTCCATAATCAGTAGGCCTACATAATGGAATACATCCCTTTGTCATACTTGGGATACTTTCAGACTATGTCTGCAAGTGTCCCATTGTGATATGCCACTATATGCCCCTGTTGAGTAAGAACTGCACTAATAGTGTAATCATAGATATCTGTTGCAATCCCAAATGGTTGTTGCAGGTCCAATAATGTGAGAACTGGTGCAGAATGGAGGTGATGCTTCAGCTCGGAAAATGCCTTTTTCTGGGATTCAAACCAAAATAAATTTTCTTTTTCTCCTCCCTTGGAGACTTGACTCAAGGGCCAAGTGATATGAGAGAACCCCAACACAAACTGCAGTAGAAGTTGGCAAGACTCAGAAAGTTGTGGATCTCTGTTAGAGTGGTTGGGGCTGGCCAATCCCAAATGAATTGTATCTTGGTTGGGTCCATATGCAAACCCATCTCATCAATGATGTACTCTAGATATTGAACCTGGGTCATACCAAAAGTTGATTTCTCCAAATTGGCACACAACTTGTGTTTCCGCAAGGTTTGGAAGACCTATCGAATATGGTGGAGGTGCTCTTCCCAACTCTAGCTAAAGATCAGAATGTCATCCAAATACACCACCATGCATTAGTTGGTGAATGGTTTCAAGATGTTGTCCATCAACCTTATGAAGGTTGTGGGGACATTCATCAACCCGAAATGCATGAACACCCATTCAAAAAGTCCCTCCTTGGATTTGAAGGCAGTCTTCCACACATCTGAGGGTTCGATCGGTACCTGGTCATAACCGAACTTAAAATCAATCTTGTTGAAATATTCAACCCCCTTAAGCTGGTCCAGAAGGTAATCAATCTGTGGGATTGGATACATGTTCCAGACAGTGATCTTTTCAATACAGAGTCTCCATGTCCCATCCTTCTTTTGTACCAACATGATTAGGCTCTCACAAGGTGATAAACTTGGCTTGATGTTCCCTTTCTGCAACAACTCTTGAATCTACCTCTTGATTTCATCATTCTCCATAACATAGCATTGATAGATCGGTCCATTGGGTAGTGGCACACTCGGGATAAAATCGATGGAGTGTTTTACCAGACAGTGTAGAGGTACCCCTGTGGGTGAGGTGATGATGTCCATGTACTCCTCCACAACCTTGTCCATCTATTCCTTTCATGCCGACAAGCCCTCTCTAGAGGTCATGTCCATAATGTTATTCTTTCCCTCAAGGTGAATCATAAGGAAAACAAATTTTCTAGTTTGGGAAATGATTTATTCTATTGTTTCACAGTGATCAAAGTAATGGCGTAGGTGATGCTACCTCCAGCATCCTATACAACTTATCACAAAGAGTAATAATAACAATGTGAGGCCTAGACACATACATAGCATGTCACTTCCACAAGTATGGTTCATCTAATAATACATCACAAATTTCAAGAGGAGAAACATCACACATACCTCATCTGTGAAGGGCTTGATGTTGTAGGGAAGGATACACTGTTGGTTGATGTGGAGATCTCACCCTTAGTGAAGCCACCCAATGGTGTATGACTATGGGCATGGTGTGGTCGATATCCCAAAACACTTCACATCCTCTTTTGAAATGAGATTCTTTTAGCTCCCACTGTCGACAATGAACTGCAACAGAGAATGCTTCACCCACATCTGTGATTGGAAGACTCGCCCCCCCTCCTTTGGATCTTCAGGATAATCCTTATGGATATTGGTGGTGGCAATGGTGGGACTAGGCTCCATGTCAATAATATGCTTCCCTTTGTCATTCCCCTTCTTGGTTTTTGACTTAGAGTTAGAACATGCATCAGATTTAGAAACCTTCAGCTCAGCCACTAGTGACTGCTTGGCTTGACACTCACTTGTGTTGTGAGTGGGGTTCTTATGGAACTCATACCATTTCCCTGTATCCTTCTTTGTCTTTGTGGTGTTGTTCTTTTCTTGTGGTTTCGAAAAGTTCTCCTAGGTCGCCCCGCCTTGGCTTTTTCCTTTGTTCTTCGGCTTGGGGGTGCCATTCCCTTGCTTTAGATTCAGATATCCAAAGTATCACTTCTTCTATTTAAATTTCTTCTCGATTTTGATAGTGTATCGATAGGCAGCGCCAAGCGAGGAGATGTCCACAAGCTCCATCTCATCCTGGATGTACCTATGTAGAGAGTTGTAGTAGTTGAGCACCAAATGTTGCTCAGAATAATTGGTACCTAGCTTTGTGCGAAAGGTATGGAAAAAAATTGTGAACTCTGGCACATCTTGGTCCCTTCCCTGTCGCAGTGTGGTCCACTTTATGTATTTATCTTTGTATATCCTAGAAGGGTAATATTGTTCCTTGATGGAATCTCGAAAATAATTCCAAGTGGGTGCGGCTGAAAACAATGAAGATCCCCTCTCGTCCTTTTGTTCACAATAGGTTTTCCACTAGTCCTTGATGTGTGGGGCAGCTTTCAAAAGTGAAAAAGTAATATTTTCCCAATTGGAAAAGTCATGAACTAAAAAATATCCTTCCAACAAATTTAACTATCTATCTACGATGTCTGCATCTATATGGCCCTCAAATATGGGAATATAGCAGTTAACTTTAACCTTGAAAGGAGTGGTACCTCCAGAGTGGCTGCTAAATGAAGGTGTGTTGCCTGTGGGTAGACGTTAAAGGATCTGGGCAAAGTTATCCATCATTGCGTTTCTCTATCACTCAAGGGATTCCTCAAGCAATATTTTGAAAGGATTTCCTACCCCCTCATCTTTCCTTTCTTCCGGCATGGGAGTTCATTGGGGTTTTCAAGGCTGGTCTTGCAAAGGTTCAACTAGTTCGATCCCTAACTCCTTATACCCTGACCTCGTCGGGGACATGCAAAGAAAAAAAGAGAAAGAGAAGATTGCTCTAATACCACTAACCCAGAATTATGCAGGAATGCAACAAAATACAAAAATAAACATATACACAAAGACGCAGTAGAAAAAAAACTTCATTTCATTAATATCAAATAACTAAAATATGCTTACATACAGAAATATAAATAAACAAGCTCAGGAAATGGTAGCTTATCTCTTAGAAGATATGTGGCGGATACATGCCTCTAAACTGTGTTACAATGAGGCTTGAAGGCCTATTTATTATTGAGAAATAATGGAAAACCCTAAACATTCAAAAACCGAACCCTAGGAAATGAAGTGCCAACACTATTGGCCCCATTTGGGTAAATTGGTACATCAACTTCCCGGGGTCGTATCTTTGGTATACAATCTATGTTTGACGCACACAATACCTCTTTAGAAAGATATATCCAAGGAATACAAATTTTGATTGAAAACATCAACCAATAATGAATTTTTTCCCTTTTTCCAGAAAAATGTTTTTTAGGGCCTGAAAATGGCTCCAAAAGTTGAGGACCCAAAAAACTGCCAAAAATAATAAACTTTTCTACAATCAAGGAAACTAAAAAACTAAAAGAAATAGTGGTGGGGGTCCAAGTGGAATAGGTGGATAAACACAAATATCCACCTGGATCATTCCTCCCCCCTTAAGAAGAAATGGTCCCCATTACGTTGAGTTCCTCCATGAGATGGGGAAACTTCTATTTAACTTGTTTCCTGGTGAGCCACTTGCGTTGGTGTTGGAGGTGGCTAGCTTTGAAAACTTGATACAGTTGGATCTTCTGTTGGTGAGTATTCTTGATCTATGTGTCCATTATTCGATCATTTGTGGCATGTTCCATGTAGTCTGGGCTTAACTCTGTTGGTTTGAGTTTTTCTGCAATATCTTATTTGTCTAGTAATGGTGGAAAATATGGTCGAAGGTGGTCCACACTAAACACTAGTTGCAGGCCAAGGAATGGTGAAATGATGAGCTCAAAAGAATTTTCCCTTTCATCCTTAGTGATGGTGTAAGGCCCATATCAGAGCAGGCAAAAATTGCGATGAGGCCCAGCGAGACGCTCCTGCAAATGTAGCCAAACTTTGTCGCTAACCTAGAACTTGTTTGGCACCCAACGATGATCATGATAATGCTTGTACTTAGTATTATCTCTATCCAATATGTCATGGACTTGATGGCATATGTGTTTAGTTCTGTAAACTTTAGAGCTGACATGAGTTGAATCTGTTGGAGTAGTTGCAAATGGTATGGCCACATCAATGGGACATACTGGTTGGAATCCCAATCCCACCTAAAAAGGGTTATGGCCAGTTGAGCTATGGAGAGCTTTGTTGTAGTTGTGTTGGACATAGGGGATGATTTCATCCCATGTGCATGGATGCTTCGATTTTTACATTAGCAGAATGTCTACGATCATCATGTTGACAACCTTTGTTTGGCCATCAATTTAGGGGTGGAAAGTCATGGACTTAGTGAGCTTGGTATCCAGTATCGACTAGAGACTTAACAAAAATGCACGTAGGAACTTGTTGTCCCGATCTGAGTTAATCAACTGTGGGATCCCAAAGTTTATCCATATTACAAACTTGAAGGTGATAGAAAAAATGAAAGTAAAATTTTGTGTCTTTTAGGCAATGGATCACTTTGCAAAAGCACATAAAATAATGGTTCTAAAACTTGGTTTTATAGCATAAAAACAGAGACAAATGTACCATATATACAGTAACAAAAGGCAACAAAATGATAAAGAATTTCACCCTTCCTGGACTACATCTCCTTGTCTAGCTTCCAGTGTTGGGCCTCTTTCTTTAAGTGCTCAAATTTGTGTTTACATGGATTTACAGTGCTCAGAATGAAAAAATAATGTCTTCAATGGATCCATAACAGTAAAAAACCCAAACTAGACTCTTGTTGGGCTCAATTTGGCCAAAAGCTAAAGAAGTTATGCTCTAGAGAATTTTTGTTGTTAACTGCACTACAAACTGGATTCCCCTGCTAACTGTTCTAGGAGTTTCGTCTTTTCCAGAACCACCAAGCTATGTTTTTTCCATGCTGGCGAGATTCATGTCGAATTGGGTGTAAATTGTCACCTCATTTAAATTCCCTCTAACCCCTTCAGGCTGAAAAATAGGGCCACATGGGGCATAGACCCTGGGGCTGGGGCTAACCGCCTACCTCCATTGGCTTAGGCCCCACGTAGTTGCACCACGTGACTTGGGGCTAGTTCCTGACTTACGCATCAGTGCATTACTCCGCACCCACGATTCTATCCATCACCATATGACCTGGCCAGAGACCCTATCTCACACTCCTACTGACAACGCTTAGGTGTCATTGGTGTTTTGATCCCGTGGTAACCCATATGCCCTCAACCTAGGCCTTGTACCTTAGCTCCTGAATTTTTATCGTTGATCTGCTTTTGCTATAGTTATATGGTCTATCTTGTGACCTAGGGGTCGGAGCTAAGCCTAAGCCCCTGACCCTCTACCTGTCATCTCATGGATGTGGGGTGATTGGGGGCCAAGGCTTAGTCCTGACCTCGTCCCCCAAATGCATAATATTGAAAGTTTAAATATGACTCGACAACATAGTATGTTAAGATCCACCATTGGCATTGCGGTAAGGCAATGCATTGTCAAGCTTAAGGTCTCATGCTTGACCCCCATGGAGGCCCATTCAACCATTAAAAAAATAATAATAATAAATAAATAAAATAAATAAATAAATAATAAAAATAAAAATAAAAATAAATAAATAAATAAATAAAATTGTACAACCCTAGGGTGCCACGTGGTAGCCTTTGATTGGGACATGGCACCCAATCATTAGGCCACGAAAACTTCAAGCAACCAACCATATCTTGCCAATTTGGAGCAATCAGGTGACGCCACTTGGAAGCCTACAATTGACCTGCGAGGTATAGTCAACTTTCCCAGTCACCCTTCCCAGTCAACATACGGAATGCCCAGTCAGCGGTCCTACATCCAACCTACAAATTTTTGCATGTTTGGGAAAACTATCAAAACATGTAATTGGGAGCATACAATATCGATTTTGAGTGATTAAAATTGCTTTGGATTTAGGTGGATGAGATATATGTTTTGGTATTGGTTTTGGGCACTTTTGAACACTTCGAATTTTGAGCACTTTACTGATCTCCTGGATCACTCCTCCCAACTACAAGATTAGGGACCTCCAAAAGACTATTTTCAGTCAAAAAACAGATGAGGGTACATTTCCCTCACGCTTCCAATCTCAATCCATTTGTATTTTCTTGTATTTGTACCTTTGAGCCCCATATGAAGGTACTTCACATTCCCTCTTCTTGAAGTTCTCTCTTTTCTGTCAAGGATAGTATCTTGCTGCAATTCTTCAATATATTCAGGAAAAAAATATGCTATTGAAGGAATTTGAGCATTCTCTCCTTGATCTTGAAACAAAGTAGGCTCATACAACTTCAAGTTCTCTTCACCTTGAAGATTTTCTTTATTGATGCAAAGCCTTACTTCATCTCCAACCTGAAAATTGTGGTCAACACAACGCTTACCATGTCTATCCTTGTACTTGGCTTGACTCTTCACCAAAGGTGATCGTCGTTTCCATGAACCATCCTTATTCAAATCCAAAATATTAGGAGACCCACAAGAATATGTATTAGACCTAATGTTCCCTTTTTCAAGTAGCTCTTGCATTTGCTTCTTTCTCCCTGCATTCTCTAACATTGGCATCTTGTTCATACCAATGTTTAAAAGTGATGCATCCTGCTACAATTGAACTTCATGTTTTTTCCATCTTTTTGAAGGAAACATGTCAAATTCCTAAAACATCATATCACATGTATTAACAACCTCAACTAAACCATGTTTTAGTTTTACATCACATCCTTGGAAAGCTTAAGATTCCTCAATATCTTTGTGTTTAATCATTAATAATGCAAAATTATGACTAGCATTTACAAACCTCTTCATTTGTCTAGTATTCACAAGAGACAAATTCAAATTCTTGCAATGTGCTCTAACAACATACTCAATCCCATTTTTAAACAAATTGTACTTGTTCTCATGGCGATGAAATATGGCTTTCCTATCATATAAATATGGGCTTCCCAAAATAATCTCGCATATGTCAAGTGGTACTACATCAAGTTCTACCTCATCAAAAAAATTTGTAGTGATGGCAAATTTAAGTATGCATTTTATTGTCACTTATAATTTGGCATTGTCACATACCCAACCCAAAGGATAAAGTTTAGGATGAGGAATGATTTCCAAATTTAGTTTCTTGACAATGTCTTCTAAAATAAGGTTTGTTTGTGATCCACTATCAAACAAAGTATCTACTTTGTTATGTTTTGTGATGACTCTAATATGGAAAATATCTATTCTTTCTTTTTTTATTTTGAGTTTCAGTGGGCTTGCCAGAAGAACTAGTACTTTCAATAAAATCCTTACCTTTCAATCCCATGGCTATAATTTTTGTTTCATCTCCATAATTTGATCCTAGATATTGCTGAGTTGTTGCATCAATCTTTTCTTTCTCCTTGTTGTTAAACTTTTTGGGTCTCATTTTAGGATGAAGTTTACAACATTGGTCTTCATCATGGACTTCTTTTGAACAATTTGTATATGTGATTTTTTCTCCCTCCTTCTTGATTGAAGCATTCTTTTTATCCTTGCCTTTGAACTTCCCCTTTTCTTTGTCTCCAGACTTAAATGGCTTCTCACTAGTTTCTTCATAAACATTCTTCCCTCTGTTAGAAAATTATATATTACAGAGCAATGCAATACATAAAATATTGCAGAAATATAAACATAGAAAACACATAAAACAAGAGAGACACAGATATACGTGGTTCACCCAATTTGGGCTACGTCCACGGAGAAACAACCAGTCCTTCCTTTTATATTATCCAGCAAAATGAAGAGATACAACCTACAACACATCCATTGCAATTCCCTCTTCGCTCTCACATAATCTCGTCTCTCTTTCTCTCTTGAAATACACATATAGACGAAATACAATTCCCTCATATTTCCACCTAATGAACGACCCAAATTGACTACAAAATTACAACATTTTACTAGAAAATTTTACATCTATTTTTAGCTGGCAGCACAAAAACGGGTGGCATTGCTACCCCATTACGAACTGGGGTCCAATGTGGCGATACCTTTGAATAAAGAAGATAACCAGGCTCCACACCCAACAATCTCCCACTTAGAGACTGATTATAGCAACTCCATCGCTACTTCATTTGTTGGACAATGACTCCACTTTGGACCTAGTTGTTTCTCATCTTCATCATCATACTTGAAGACCAATTAAAACTGAGAAAAATCTCATTTTCTCCCTGGTTACAACTTTTGTTAACATATTTGCAGGATTATGACTAGTGTATATCTTTTCCAACTTCAACTGTCCATCTTCCAACACTAACCGTATGAAATGGTACTTGAGATGTATATGTTTAGTCTTGGAATGAAATGTAGACTTCTTTGCAAGATGAATGGCACTCTAGTTGTCACTATATAACCTACCCAACTCTTTCTTCTTATTCAATTCATCCAGAAACCTTTGTAACCAAATCATTTCTTTACTAGCCTTTGTAGCAGCAACATACTCTGCTTCCATTGTTGAGAGTGAAACAACACTTTGCAATTTTGAAACCCAACTGACATATGTTTCGCCTATAGTAAACGCATATCTTGTGGTCCTTCTATTGTTATCTCTATCACCTCCCATATCTGCATCAACATATCCCTATAGAGTAATGTTTAAACCACTAAAGCATAATGCTTGATTTGTGGTACCTCTAAAATACCTGAGAATCCACTTCATTGCCATCCAATGTTCTTTTCTTGGATTTTTCATGTACCTTCTTACAACTCCCACTGCATGTGTAATATTATGCCTTATATAGACCATTGCATACATTAAGCTTCCAACTGCTGATGCATGTGGAACTTTAGACACATAAGCCTTCTCTTCCTGATTCTTGGGACACATCTCCTTACTTAGTTTGAAATGGCTAGCCAAAGTTATACTAACTGGTTTTGCATTCTACATATTAAATCTTTTCAACACCTTTTCTACGTACTCACTCTGAGACAATGTTAATTTGTGATTCTTTCTATCTCTAGCTATTCTAATACCAAGGATTTGTTTTGCAACACCCAAATACTTCATTGCAAATGAGTTTGCAATTTTCTTTTGAGCACATTTATTTCCTGCATGTTAGAACCTGCAACAAACATGTCATCTACATCTGATAACAATATAACATAGCTAACATCATTTTTCCCTTTGAGATAAACTCAATGATCAAAGTGACATCTAGTATAACCTTGTTCAGACATAAACCTGTCAAATTTTAGATACCACTGCCTTGGAGCCTGTTTTAATCCATACAATCTCTTCTTCAACCTGCACACTAGTTTCTCCTTCCCTTTGACCTCATATCCTTGTGGCTACTTCATATATATCTCTTCCTCTAAATCTCCATGGAGAAAGGTTGTCTTTACATCTAACTACTCAAGGTGGAAATTTTCAGTTGCTACTAGACTTAAAATAGTCTAATTGAAGTCATTTTAACAATAGAAGAAAATGTTTCATCAACATTTATACCTTTTTTTGTGCAAACCCCTTCACCACAAGTCTAGCTTTATACCTTTTTCTACTCCATCTTCTTCCTTCAACTTGTAAACCCATTTATTCTACAATGTTGTTTTACCTGTAGGCAACTTGACTAAGTCCCAAGTCTAGTTATGTACCAAGGATTCCATCTCTTCTTTCATGGCTTACTCCCACTTCTTCCTGGTTTCTACATGCACTGCTTCTTCATAACATTCTGATTCACTAGAATCAGTCAGCAATACATAATATAATGAAGGAGAGTATCGTTTAGGAGGTCTACTTATCCTGGTAGATATTCTAAAACCACTTTCAAGTGTTTGAGGTTCTTTTTGCTTTTGTGGTTGTTGTAGTTGTTCTGGTTGTTGATCACTACGATTTTCAGGCACCTTCACTTTTTCTGTGATCTCATCAAGCACTATGTATTCTCTATTTTCTTTTTTCTGTTTATTTTCCGGCATCTGATCCTTATACAAAACCTTTTCATTGAATATGACATCTATTCTCCTAATGATTTTGTGCTTTTCATAATCATAAAAGCGATAACCAAAATCATTAACACCATATCCAATAAAGGTACATTTCTTTTATTTTTCCTCAAGCATTTTTCTATTTTCTTTATTAATGTGGACAAAGGCTTCACAACCAAAAGTCTTTAAAAATGAGTAGTTTACCTTTTTACCTATCCATGCCTCCTCTGGAATACCACCATCCAAGGAACTTGAAGGCCCTTTATTTAGTAGACAAACAGTAGTATCTACAGCATCTGCCCAAAATTTTAAAGGAAATCCTGCATGCAATATCATGCACCTTGCACGCTCCATGATTGTCATGTTCATCCTTTCTGACACGTCATTTTCTTGTGGTGTTCCTGGAACTGTCTTCTCTCTGTGAATTCCATTCTCTGAACAATAACTATCAAACTATTTGTTGCAATATTCACCTCCATTGTTTGATTTGCAACACTTCAACCTTTTTCTTGTCTCATTTTCAACCAAATCTTTCCATTTCTTGAAAGTATCAAATACATCATATTTATTTCGAATATAATAAATCTAGTTTTTTCTAGTTGCGTCGTCAATAAAAGTAACATAATAACGAGAGCCACCAAGAGATGATACCTGAGCAGGTCCCCATACATTTGTATGCACAAAATTTGATTTTTCGCTCTTATTTTATTTCCAAACTTTGAGGAATATGACTCTCTTTTGTTTTCCATAAACACAATTCTCATAGAATTCCAAATCAACATGCTTCAAACATGGCAACAAATTTCTTGAGTGAAGAATCTGCATCCCCTTCTCACTCATGTGCCCGAACCTATGATGCCACAATTTTGTATCTGCTCTTATAGAGGTTAAAGCACTAACAAAATTAGAAATACCATTTCATAAATACAATGTACCAAACTTTTCTCCTTTTGCTATTACCAAGGCTCCTTTAGTGACCTTCCAGGTTTTATCTATAAAAGTAGCTACACAGCCTTCACCTTCCAACTGCCTGGCTGAAATTAGATTTTTCTTCAGATATGGAAGATGCCTTACCTCCTTTAATAGACATTGGTTTCCATTATGTTGTTTTATGAAAACTTTACCCATGCCAATGATTTTACAGGGTTTATCATCACCCAAACGAACATGTCCAAAATATCCTTGAACATAATCATGAAAATGTTTCCTATTAGGAGTGGCATGGAATGAGGCCCCTAAATCTACCACCCAAGCATCAATAATATTTTCTAATGAAAGAATCAAAGCATCATGCAACACATCATCTGCCACATTTTCTTCATGATTGTTTTCTTGTTGCATGTCTCCTTCTTTCCCTTCCGATACTTGCATTCTTTCTTCAGGTTTCCTTTCTTCCCACATTTCCAGCACACTATTCCCGATTTGGACTTAGATCTTCCTTTCCTTGACTTAATGCAATATGTTAGGCTCTTTCCTCTTTCCATTTTTCTTCCCCTAGTCTCTGCAGTCAAATCATTTCCTGATGTTTCATTGGAGCTTTTCCATCGCATTTCCTCGCTAAGGATTGCACCGACAACATCATCAAACTTTAAAGTACTAGATCCATAGATAGAGTTACTAATATCCATAACTATACCATTCCAAATTTCTAGCAATGAGCACAAAATAATAGAGCCCTAACTTCATCAACAAAATTTACCCCTACAGAACTTAACTAACTGGTAACTATATTAAATTCATTTAAATGATCAGCAACAGATCCACCTTCTGACATCTTCATATTAAATAAGCGCTTAATAAGAAATACCTTATTTTAGGCTAAGGGTTTATCATATAGTTTGGCCAATGCCGACATTAAACCTCTGTTGTCGTTTCGTTTGAAATATTAAAGGCTACCGATGCCTCTAGGCACAACCGTATTGTTATGCAACTAGCTCACAAAATAGAAGAAAAGATAGATCAATGACTTCAAAATCAGCCTCTTTGAGGGGGCAACCTGCTTTACATTACACAAATGAACAATTCTTGGATGATACAAATGAAAATACCTTCTTTCTATATATAGGAGTCTAAGGGGTCACAATATAATCAGAGCCGACATAACAATAATAATGTAAGGGTGCAACAATAACAATATGGGGACAACATGGGCACAACAATAATAATAGGGGGCTACAATGACAATAATAATAAGGAAATACAATAGTATTATACAGACCTAACATGCCCCTCTCCTTTTGAAAAAAAATTTCCTCAATGCTTGAGTAGTTATGGATGCTTCTATCTAAAATTCTCATCCTCCCATGTGGAATCTTCAGTGGGAAAGTTCTTCCACTTGATGAGATACTCTAAAATTGATTTATTTTGTAGCTGTCGAGTTCTTGCTTTTGTGACTACTTCAAGTTCCAATATGATTTTTCCTTCCTCATCAAGTTCTGGAAATATTGTTTGAACTAGGATCTTGTCACCTATAACCTTCTTTAAGCATGAAACATGGAAAACTGGGTGCACTTAGGAAGCTGCAGGAAGCTCTAGTTTGTATGCCATAGTACCAATCTTTTGCAACACCTTGTACGGACCATAATACTTTGGTGATAAATTATTATCCCTTTTAGCGTGCTTGAGGGACATTTGTTTGTATGGTTGTAGCCATAGAAATACCAAGTCACCTACATCAAAAATTCTTTCATTGTGATGTTGATCTTCGTGTTGTTTCATTCTATTTTGCGCCAAAATGAAGTTATCCTTTAAGAGTTGAAGAACTTGTTTTTGATGTTTGATGTGATATTCTGCTGCTTGAACCTTAGAATTTTATCTTAAATATGATGTGATGGATGGTGGATGATATCCATAAAGTGCCATAAATGGGGTCATTTTTGTTGTAGCATGGAAGGAAGTGTTATACCACCATTCAACCAAAGACAACCACGTGACCCATTGTGTCTGTTTATCAGATACAAAGCAACAAAGATATCCTTCCAAACATTTGTTCACTATCTCAGTTTTCCCATCAGATTGAGGATGATAAGATGAGTTATGAGCTAACTGAGTACCCAGAAAATAAAATAATCTCGTCCAAAAATTTCCTGTGAAAATGGTATCTCTATCGCTTACAATAATATTTGGGTTACCATGTAGCTTTTGAATTGTTTCCATAAATGTAGTAGCAACTATATTGGCTTTAAAGGGATGAGATAATGCACAAAAGTGTGCATAATCGGTAAGTCTATCAACTACCACCATGATGACACTCTTTCCTTTGAACTTAGGTAAACCTATGATAAAATCCATCGAAACCTCCTCCCAACATTGACTTGGAATAGATAAAGGTTTTAATAGACCCATGGTCTTAATTGTTTCAACTTTGTTTTGTTGGAAAACCAAACATTCCACCACAAATTTTGAATATTGTATTTAAGGCTATCCCAAAAAAAATCCTTTTTAACCCTACGGTATGTTTTTTAAAATCATGAGTGCCCTCCTAAGCGAGAGGTGTGCAATTCCATAAGAATATTTTGTTTGAGTTGGGAGTTCTTATAGAGGTATAAACTATTTTTGTACCATAACGAATCATTTTTCCAACTAAATGTATTAGATGTACTTGGATCTTGTTGTAAATTTTGAATGAGTGTCCACACTTCTTCATTCTTCCATTCATCCCTTGCTTCATTTATCCAATCTGGTTAGATAATAGAAATTGCGCAAAGCAACGCTTCCACATCCTCATCCTTTCTTGAGATTGCATTTGCAACAACATTTTTCTTCCATTTTTTGTAGATGATTTCAAATTCATAACCCAACAGACCCATTTTTTCTACTCTTCTGAAGATAATCTTTGTTCTAAAAATTATTTAAGGCTATCATGATCAATTTTTACCTTGAAGTGTCTTCCCATTAGGTAAGGTTACCATTTCTTAAGTGCATGTATTATTTCCAACATTTTCTTCTCATAAATAACTTTGTGTAAATACTTTCCTTTGATTGGACGACTTTCAAAAGCAATGGGTATTTCTTCTTGCATTAAAAAAACACCAATTCCATTTCCTGAGGCATCACATTCCACAATAAATGTTTTTGTGAAGTCTAGCATAACTAAGAGTGGTGCTTGGCACATTACCTCTTTAAGATGTTCAAAGGCCCTCATTGCTTCTGGAGTCCAAGAAAATGCATCTTTTTTGAATAATGTGGTTAGAGGTATTGCTATTCTCCCATAATTCTTAACAAAATTGCGATAATACCCTATCAACTGAAGAAATCCTCGCAGATGCTTTATGGATGTGGGGATTTTCCATTCCTTAATGGCTTTAGTTTTGCTAGGGTCTACCATAACACCTTCATGAGATACAACATGACCCAAAGATTTCACCTCTTGTACTCCAAAGAAACATTTGGAGGTTTTTGCATATAATCATTTCTCCTCCAATAGTTTGAGCACCCTATCAACATGTTGAACATGATCCTTCGAGGACTTGTAGAATAGTATATCATCAAAAAACACTAACACAATTATTCTAAGGAAGGGTTTGAAAATGGAATTCATCAAATCTTCAAATGTAGAAGGTGCATTAGTAAGGCCAAAAGGCATGACCAAAAATTCATAATAACCCTCATGAGTTCTAAATGTTGTTTTTGAAATGTCTTCAGTCTTCATTCTGATTTGATGATATCCGGAACGAAGATCCTTCTTGGTGAAGTAAATTGATCCATGCAATTCATCCAATAATTCATCAATTGAATGGGAAATTTACCTTTAATAGTGAGATTGTTAAGCTTCCTATAATCTGGACACATATGCAAAGATCCATCATTCTTGTGTACCAATACTACTGGAGCAGAGAAAGAACTTTGACTAGGTTGAATTATACCAACCTCTAGCATTTCTGCAACCATGCATTCAATTTCACTCTTTTGGGCATAGGGATATCTGTAAGGCATAATGTTTGGAGGAACACTTCCTGGAATCAAATGAATAGCATGATCATGATCAAGAATAGGTGGGAGGGCTTTGGGAGTTTCAAATACTTTGGAATGATTGTCCAAGACTTTTTAGAGACTTGGAGAAATAGATGATTTTGGTGTGGGAACCTCTAGAGAACATAACTATGAAATTACGCCTCGTTTCCCTTTCTTTAGAAGATTTTCCATGCCATTAGAGCTTATTATATTTCCTAGTTTCCCTGCAATGCCCCTTAATTCAAATTCTTTTCCTTCTGAAAAGAAAAATTCAAGAAGCATTCTTGAAAATTAAAGGCTATCATACCCAAAGATTGTAGCCATTGGATTCCCAGTACAACATCAGCACCACCCATTAGAATGGAAAGAATTGGACTATTCAATACATATTCTCCCATGGATAGCTTGATATTATGGCACTTTCCAGAGAAATTTATGGTTCCTCCATTTGCAACCATCACTTGACACTCTAGTGTTGGATATAAGAAGCAATTCAATTCCTTGACTATCTTACAATGAATAAAATTATGGGTACTTCCCGAATCAATCAACACTATTACCTTTTTCTTCTTGATATGTGCTTCTATCTTGAGAGTTTTAGGAGTGGTAATTACAACCAATGCATTACAAGATATGGTCGGATTCATTTCTTCTTTCTCTAGGGTTTTTTCCTGGTGTATATCCTCTTCTTTTTATGTTTCTTATTCTTTTCCTTCCTCCTCTTCAAAAATTA
>Ga0115850_10003_pt1 | contig 25600 bp, 24 predicted proteins | sample InSIn1SAF170_FD_83864 | JGI IMG/M metagenome (GOLD analysis project Ga0115850, IMG submission 83864) | reverse complement strand
TACGCCACCTTTAAAGTTATTTACTGTTATAACTCTCACCATAAGCTACATTACCTCCTTGTATTTAGTATACAATTACATCATAGCATACATGCATATTGTATGCAAGCATATTATATGCGTGTATACAATATGCTTGCATACATTTTATTTATGCTTTATGTTATGTATAGAAACAACAACATTATAAGGTGTATTTTACTTATATATACTAAAATTGCATTTTACATTTATTAACAAAGTGTTATTATTAATTTATACAAAAAAAGAGCAACTACGGGAATAGTTGCTCGATAGGTAATAAAACGTTTACAGACGTTTGTTTAATATAAATTTGATACTTGTATTATATAATGAATTTCTTCTTAGTGCAAGCACCTAGATTATTAAATAAACGAAATTAATTGTAATCGTTTTATTACCTCTATCCAAACTAACTTATGGAAAGAGGTTTTATTATGTCAGAACAAAGATTTAATATACAACAGCAATATAGAGAAAAGTTTTACCAATTGCCAAAAGTGTTTTTTACCAACGATAAATATATACAGTTAAGTAACGATGCAAAAATTGCCTATGCTTTATTAAAGGATAGATTAGAGCTATCAATAAAAAATAATTGGTTTGATGAAAACGGAGATATATTTTTTATCTATACAAATGAAAAACTAAAAAATATATTAAATTGTCATAATGCTAAACTAATAAAAATTAAAAAGGAATTAACAAAAGTCAATCTTTTAGAACAAATAAGATGTGGGCAAGGTAAACCAAACAAATTATATTTAATGAACCCTGCAATTACTAAAGAAGACATTTACGAAATTAAAAAGCAAGAAGAAAGTATAGATGAACCCCACCATGACGCTGAAGTTCGAAAATCGAATTTCAAGAAGTTCGAAAATCGAAACTCAAGAAGTTCGAAAATCGAATTTCAAGAAGTTCGAAAATCGAACACTAATGATACTGAGTTTAGTGATACTGAGTTTAGTGATACTGAGTTTAGTGATACGAATGATTTGAATGATACTAATACTATTAAGAGTGAGGCTAATGTTGTTTCCCATTCGAGTCATTCGAATCATCAATCACTTACATCAGATATTTTATCTGAACAAGAAGAGAAACAATACGAATTGCAAGAGTTCCCTGAACACCTGTCTAAGTACATAATGAATTATAGTGTACCTGAGGTACGAATAATAAAAAGTGTGTTGCTTAAAGCTAAACGTTCCTTCCACGATGAACGCTCAGATGAAATTGAGCTTCCTTATACACTTGAAGACATTGAACAAGAATTGATTGAGGTATTGAAACGATTTAAATTTATACTAAATAAGAAAAACGAGTCTGTTAAATCAATGCAAAGTTATCTACTGCGATGCGTAAAAACTGAATTTGAAGAAATACATGTTCTTACTAAACGTCAACAAAATATGCCTAAAAATAATATGTTTGGTCTATAACAAGGAGGTGTTAAAATGGCTAAAAACACATATAACGAATCAATGTATCAAGATTATATCGGACAACAAGTGATTTTTTATCTATTTACTGAAAAGCGTATAATAGCTACCATCAAGGAAGAAAGACGCTTTGAATTACTTATTGAAAGAAAAGTTAAATATAAAAATTCCGGTAAAACCGAGCAAAAGAAGACCATTTTACCGAAAAGCGCAATAATTTTTGCGGATTTAAAATAAATCACTATGTTAAGTTTTTGTAAAACGGAATAACTTGATATTGCAGTGGTTATAATGGTTTGTTAAAATTAATATGTAAGATTGAAAAGGTGGTCAGATGTTTTACAATAAGCGAACGCAATCGCTATATGATTTAAACTATTATTTAGTTATAGCTACTAATCAAAAGAGATCTTATATTTCTGAAAAACAATCAACACTTTTGAAACGACACTTTTTAAAAGTGGCAAAAACATATAGTGTTCATTTGCTTTATTGGGAATATCATGATTTTTACATAGAAATATCCTTTTCTGTAGACAAAGGACAAACTTCTGTTTCTGACTTTGTTTCAGTTTTTAAGTCTACTTCATCGTTTAATATTAAAAAATACTTTCCAGAAATTTTAGATGAACGTATAGAAAGTAAACCGTTTTGGAATAAAGGTTATTTCTTAAAAACACTAGGCAGCGTTAGTGAGAAAGAAAAAGATGAATGGTTAAAAAATTTGAAGTAAAAGGTGTGTGTGCTAGTTGAACAAAAAACAAGGTTTAATAGCAACCATTGTTGGTTGTAGTGTGATATTAGGCGCTTGTCAAGGTGGTCATGATGATCCGTTGGCCAATAAAAAATATAAAGTTGAAGATACGGATTATAGTATATCGTTTAACGGCAAAGATCGTGCAACGATGTCATGGACGGAAGGTGCTCCAGACAACATGATTAAAGACTCAACACCATTTAATTACGAAATTAAGAAGGATGCAGGCAAGAAATTTTTAGTGCTAGAACGAGACTCCTCAGAATTTCCAGATGGATATAAAGATGAACTTCATTTTTATGATGACCGTAGTATAGACTATGATCATAGCAAATACTATGAAGTTTATGAAATAAAAGAGAAAAATAAAGATGACATCATTTTAACTGAAAAAGATTTGCAGAAATCAATTAATGATAGGGAAATAGATAAAAAATTATTTAAACATCCTGATAAGAGTGAAGATGGAAGAGATTTAGCTCTGACTAAACAGTAAATATCTCTAAAAGTATTGTAAAACAATTACATTAAAGATATATTATAGATATGTAATTAAGCTTCAACCATAAAAAAGAAAAGAAGGTGTGCGATACAGCAGTCGTGTGTAAGCTGTACGCATTAGTGCTAACCAACGTTGCAAATAGCACCTTTCACCTTCTCAAATATATATAATGATATAGACAATACTTATTTGTCAATATTTGAGAAATCTGAAAGGTTACGCTTTGTGTTAGCGTAACTTTCTTTTTATTTAGTAAACAAATGTGTGAAATTCTTGTATATATGCAATATGTTATACGACTTTTTTTGATTTTGATAATCATTAAAGGTCATCTATGATGTGCTTTTTTAATTTTAAAAATAAAGGATGAGGTCAATGCAACCATTGTTTAAAAAAAGTGAGATTAAGAGAGATATTGAAAATAGGGGAATGAATTTTAAGGAATGGAGCGAACAAGTAATTCAAGAGAAAAGACTTGCCATCTTAGATAAAGCGAAACCTTACTATACAGAATGGGAACTTGAAGTTATGAATAACGCATACATTGAACTTTTAAAAGAGAAAATGAAAGAAAGTAAAAAAGCAAAAGACATTAAAGATACTCAAGATTTACAACAGGACAAAGAGAATGATTCTGACGTGAAAGGAGGTGGAATTTAATGGAACTAATGCACGTCGTTTTGTTCAATTATTTGCATCTTGACGGTTTACTAGATTTCATGACGCATTATTTACAAATGCATGATATTTGGACGAACTTGAGTCGTATGTTCAGAAAAATCTTGCGTGGACTTAAAACAATTGCAGTTCCCGGTGGATTTATAGGGGTTGCGATTGGTGGTCTTTATTACATCTTCGGAGGAGAACAAGGTAAGCACACAGCTAAAGTTTGGTGGTTAAGTACCTTGATTGGTGTTGCCATCGTTATGGGCGCAGATGCAATTGTTAATTGGGTTTCACATAATGCGAAATTCTAACAAAAAACTTTTTTAGCATAAAAAAAGTCCCTGCACGCGTGCAGGGGCAATATGTGAAATAATCAACGTCTTTAAAATACCATAAAAAGTATTAAATAGTAAATAAAATGAGGTGATTTTTTGCTTATAGGAAAGATACTAAACATCACAAATGACAAGCAACTAGACATGTTAAAGATTAAATATCAAAAAGAATACTCTTTGGAAAAGATTAATGATTTTGTCAAAGGTATTTTATCTACTGCAAAAGCGATTAAGGATGAAGAAAATAAAGACATTAACTTTTCAATAAAGTTGATTATATTAGATAGCGAAACAAAAGCAATTAGATTTGATACAAAACCTAATGAATCTATCAACATTAATGCTAAACTCCCTGATAATACGACACTCAAATCATTATTGCTAGAAGAAATTGAATTACAAAGATATGATTTCGAAGGTAAAGATAAGAACTTTGACGAGGAAAAAGAAAAGTTTCTAAAAGACTTTGATGAAAGTTATGATGGCAAAGTTTCCAGAGAATTAGATGAAAAATCTTTTGGTAAAGTGCCTTGGTATAAGAAATTAAGCAATACTCTTTTTAAAGAAAATAAGAAAAAAGATAAACAAATACAATATCCTCAGTCGCATGTTAGAGATGCGGTTAGAGAAAAATCAGATGCTTCTAAAAATAAAAAAGAAGATAATCCTATTATTTCTCAAAATACTGAATCCGATGAGAAACACGAAGATGAAATAAGTACAAATGAATCTAAAGAAGAATCAATCGAGGAAACAGATAACATTGAGGAATCTGAAGATATAGAAGAAGAATCAGATAACTCAGAAGATAATAAAGAATTTAAAAATACTGAACCAGAAAGAGAATCGACACAAAATACATCTGAATCAATCAACGACAATTCCAATTTTTATCAACTTCCATTTAAAATTCCAGAATATAAAGAACAAAAACCAACCATGAGACATTCAGATGACCCCTTTGAACAAAAGCAAAATGAATATATTTATGATCGACTTTTAAATAAAGAATCGTATAAATCCTCGTTGTATGAGGAATTAGGACATCGACTTGAATACCAATTTGTGGTTTACGTTGGTAATAAGAAAAAACACATAGATGAGGTTGTTGCTTCTAACGAAATGACTCAAGAAGAGTTTGATTATCAAACTCAAGAAATAACAAATAATATCCAGCAAGATACTGACCAACAAATAAGTCAGTTTGAAACGACACAACAAGAAAATTTAGAACAATTTACGAATCATCAAAATAATGAATTAAACAGATTTAAGGACAAGCAACAGGACGATTTAAAGCAGTATCAAAGTGAATTGTACAGAGATAAACAAGATTATCTAAAAAAAGTTAATGAAGAAAAAGAAATGAGAATCTCTAATGAGCAAATAAGGCTTGTTGAATCTAATAATCATAGATTAAACAATATAGTCGCTCAAGAAGAACAAGAGTACGATTTTAAAATTAGAGAGGCTCTAAACGAAGATTGTAAGCAGTTGATAGATGAAATCGATGAAAAGATTTTTGAATTCGATGATAAAACTTATCGTCAGTTGCTACATAAACGTGAGACATGGAAAGAAGAAATAAGACAGGCTAAACAGTTAGAAATTCAAGAAGAGCAAGCTAAAAATGAGCAGTTAAAAATACAAAAGCATATTAAAGATCAAGAGGCTATTATAGCTCAACAAAAACAAGAAGAACAAGAAATAGAACGTATTAAAGAAGAAAAAGAGAAATTAGCTGAAAAAAATAAAGAATCTGAACTGCAACTAGAATTAGCTAGAACGAAAAATGAAAAAGAACGTTTGGCTCAGGAAGACAGACGTATTAGTGATTCTGAAAAACAAACGAGTCTCAGAGAACAAGAACTTGTTCAAGCAAAGCAGAAAAGTTCGAATTTTAATGAAGTACTAATGGCTCAAGTTATGAATAGTAACAAAAAAGAGACACCAACATCTCAACTTCCTGAACCTAGTAAAAGTTCAAAGAAAACAAATCAAACTAATACGAATGAAAGTAACATCATGAAAACAATAGGGATATTTTTAATATCTGCTGTTGTTCTTATTGGCATTTTTTTAGGTGGTTTCTTTGCTGATCATTATTTTCATTTCTTAAACTGCTTGCCAATCACAACAAATCACCTTCAATTGATTGAACCTCCGTTTCAATTGTTGAAATAAATAAGAAAGGATTTTGTTAATGTTATTAAATTTAATTCACTTAAATATTAAAGATGCAACACAATCAATGTATTTAAAAGATAGAGGAACGCTATATTTTACTGATGAACAACAAGCGACCTACTTAGTGAATCAACATATTGATATAATTAAATCCATTTTGCATAAAATCCAAACAAATCCTTATGTTGAAGTATTCATAGAACAAAATGTCGCTAAAGAAATTAACAATAACTTATTTTTAATCGACAATATCGAGAATTTAAGAGTATATGAACCTTTTAAAGTCGATGAAAAAAGTCAGTCCTACGATGACCATGTACTAGAAGAACATATGATTCCAAAAGATAGTGACGTAAAAGAAGAAGTAACTGATAAACATGAGAGAGATAATACTGAAATTCAAGAATCAAATTCAATAGAAAATACGAATGAACTAGAAGAAGCATTAGATGAAAATGAAATAAAAGATACAGAAAAATCTACGGAAAATTCAGATGATAATAACTTTAAACAGTTACAACAAGAATCAAAAAGTGTTGATGAGGATGATGAGATTGAAGAAACATCTCAACAGAATTTGTCAATTAGTCAAATATACGAAATGATTTCAAGCTTAGATAGTTACGAAAATAAAAATAACATTGAGCAAGTGGGGGAAGTTCTAGGCGAACAATTTATGATTAGAAATGCCAACAATAATGAATACTTAACTAAAGATAAGAGAGTAAGTATTCTTAAAGGCTTACTGCTTTATCTCTTTAATCAAAGACATCTTAATGGTATTGAAACAGATATGACACATGCTTTCAACGAATTTAATATTAATGACATTTTAAAAGAAAAATTTAAAGACACACTTAAAGAGCAACTACATCAAATGGACTCACAAGACATTGAGTATTTTATTTTTAATAACTTTTATCGATCAATCAAAGACCTTTCCATAAAAGAGAATGATTTGAAAATCGAAAAAAGAAATTAGGTGAAACAATGGAAAACCAAGTAAAAATTCATAAAGAGGTCGATAAGTCACAACAAGAACCTCTTGATATTACCGAAATAATCTTTGGTAATAAATTGTATTTTACTTTAATTTGCATAGGCATTGCATTAATGACATCACTAGCTATCAATTATCTAATCAATGTGTTTTATAGTTCCTTTATTCTAAAATCTGGAAATATTTTAGAAAAGGCTCAATATTTTCCAACAGCATTAAAACAAATAAGTAATATTTTTATCATTAATTTTTCAATTATCTTAATTCCCTTATTACTCACAATTATTGCATTTGTATTTTTAGGAAGAAAACTTTACATGATTTATAGAAAATATCGAAAACTTGATTACGGACAATATGGAGACTCAGAATTTGTGCCTTTAAAAGAGCTAAAAAAAGAATATAAAACAGTGTTTCAACAAGAAGAACGGTACTCAGGTCAGGCAGGGTTTCCAATCACACATTTTGATAATAAATATTTAATTGATACAGAAACGCACAATCAATTAATCGTTGGAACGTCTCGATCAGGTAAAACAGAAATGGTTGTTTTTCCAGCAATAGATATAGATTCTAGAGCTGAATATCAGCCATCACTGGTTATTGGAGACACTAAGGGAGAACTTTATAGTGGCAGTGCTGATACTTTAATAGAGAGAGGATATGAGGTTCATAAACTTGATTTAAGTAGTCCCGATGATGGAATGAGCTATAATCCTCTAGAAATTATTAAAGAATTTTATGATAAAGGAAATGTTTCTAGAGCTGAAAAATATACCAATACATTAACAACAATGATGTTCCATGATCCAAATGTTAGGGATCCATTTTGGAATAACAGTGGGGCAAATTTAGTTAAAGCCATTATTCTTGCATTACTTGATAAGTGTTACTCAGAAAATCAACCAGAAAAAGTAACGATGTATAACGTTGCAAATATGCTAACAGAATTAGGCGGTAAGACTATTCACGAAAAAGTATTTCTTGATGATGATAAAGAAGAAGTCGTTGAAAAAAATGCTCTAGATAGCTACTTTGAAAATTTACCACAAGGTCACATGGCTAAAAATGCATATGCACAAAGCAATTTTGCGAAAGGTAATACACGTTCTAGTATCTTTAGTGTCGCTGCGGAAAAGTTAAATATATTTACTGAAGAAGAATTAGGTAAAATGACTTCGCATAATGAATTGGATATGCGTAAAGTTGGTTTTAATCGAATTATTGATGTGCAGTATGATACATCGATGAAATACCTTAAAGGCAGTTATTATTTTACTGATACAGAAGGCAATTCTACTAAAAGAAAAGATATTGAACTTGATAACTTAGGAAATGTTCAAATATTCTTTGATGAAGAAATTAAAACTGGTTATAGTCTTAATCTTGAAATATACAAACATGATGAAGTATATAGTCAATCTATTTTACACATGATGGACGTTGAAGATTCTGATAATAGTTATACAGTTTCACTTTTAGAAGAAGGAGAACAACCACACAGTGTGGGAATTCATTATTCAAAAAAACCAGTAGCTATTTTCTTAGTGATACCTGACTATGATACATCTAACCATATCATTGCAAGTTACTTTATTTCTCAATTATATACGTTGCTTGCAGAAACAGCCTCATCTAAAGAAGTAACTAACTCTAAAACACAAAGACGAGTCATATTTAGACTTGACGAATTTGGGAATCTGCCAGCTATTAATGATATGGATAATATCGTAACGGTATGTTTAGGAAGAAACATTATTTTTAATCTCTTTGTACAGTCATTACAACAATTACAAAATGTTTATGGGGAAAATACAGCAAAGATTATCGAGGGTAACTGTCAAAACTTAACTTATATTCTAACTTTAGATACCAATACGACAAAGACTATTTCTGAACGGTGTGGTTATCATACGGTAACAACAAGAAATCAAACAAGTAATGACGGACAATCGTCTATATCTCGTTCAAGATCTCCAGAGAAACAACCTCTCATAACAGAAACAGAATTACAACAAATTAAACGAGGAGATACGGTTGTCGTTCGTTCAACTGCTAGAACAAAAATTGAAAAAGGAAAGACAAGAAAAGTCCACCCACACCCTATTTATAATACTGGAAAAACAAGTATGCCGTTCCGTTATCAATTCTTAGATAATCGTTTTGATCCTAATTTTACGCCAAAACAGGTTACACCTCCGAGACATAGAAATCTTGATCTAAAATCGAATGTCATTGATTGGGAAACAATTGTCGATGAAAGTGTTTCTGAAAGAGAAGAAAAAGAAATCTTTGAACGTAAACACTATCTTTCAGACGTTTTAGAGCCTGAACAAATTTTCAAATTTAAGGAAATATTAAGAAATGATTTCGGCTTATCTCAACAGCAAGTAGAAGTTATTATTAATTCAAAAATCTCACAAGCAAAATTATATTTAGAAAACGGTTCAAAACATGTTGATAAAAGTCAACATTCAGAGGAAATTAGAAAATTATTTGATAATTGGATTAATTATCAAACGAAAGGAGGAGAGGACAATGAATCAGTGGGTTAATTATTTGATGCTCAATGAAACAGACGCTGATAGTAAGCTAAGTAACATAAAGGAGCCTACACAACAAGAAATTGCTAAAATTCTCAGCCAAAATAGTGATTTGTTTCAAGCAACATGGTTAGGTAATTTTTTCAAAGTGATTGGGTGGTTAGTTACTTGGATATTTTATTGGATAACTCAGATGATGAGAAATACATTAGAAAATATTTTTACACTAGGTGGGTTGTTGGATAATAAACAAGTTACTGAATTAAGTAGTACATTAACACCAGTTGCATTATCTATCATGTTGGTAACATTGGGTGCTCTTGGTTTGATGATGATGACGGGCAAGAGAATTCAAATTAGTAATGTATTCGTTAATATCATTTTAGCTGTTTGTTTTATCACCATGATACCTTATATGTTTTCAACATTAACTAACTTAACAGTTCAATTTGTTCATGATCAAAAGCATATTTCGATTGATAAAAATAAAGATAAAGAAAATAAAAAAATGGATTTGCCTTCAAAGGTTGTTAAAGCAAATGTTATTGACCTTGCAGATTTCGCAAATAAAGACTTTCCTTCTCGTAAAAATAATGAAAATAGTAAGTTTAATCATTTAGATATTCCCACAGATTCTAAATCGATATTTGATTCGTTTGATTATAGTGAAAAGATCAAACCCTTCTATCAAGGAGAAGACGATGACAAAATAGGATATCATGATCGACTAAAATTAGATTCTAAATCTAGTAAAATAAAGACTCCAAATGATTTGTTAGATGATTCTTTATTTAAGAAAATTGTTCACTATGGTCAGACTAAAACAGAGAAACAAAAAAATGATATTGTTCGAAATGGTGTATTTGCCTATGCACTAGATAATGATTTGGGTGGCAAGTATAAGAGTGAAAAAGACAAAGATCCAATTTATAGTCGGATGGCGCCTTCTGAAGATAGTGGGGCATTTAAATCAGGAGCAGGAATTTTAAAATTCTTTGATGAATATCCACTACGTTATCAAACGAACTTCTTAGTTTTATGGCTTTCACTTGGTGGCTTAGCTATTGTTTATCTTTTCTCAGCATTTAAGGTTGTTAAACTGATTTTTGATATTGCTTTCCAAAAAGTACTGGCGCCATTTGTCGCCGCGACTGACTTAACAACGGGGCAAAAAATGAAATCGCTTTTTAATAATATCATTCTTAACTATGCAGTTATTGGGATTATTTTTATACTCTTCCTTATATATGAAATTTTAGTATCAACAGTAATGGGTTCAGATGCTGGATTCGGTGTAAAAGCTATCGCATTTATCGCTCTATCAATTGCATGTATAGATGGCCCTGATACAGCAAAACGTGTCTTAGGCATTGATACAGGTGTTCAAGATGGTAAATCAGCGGCGTTAGCAACATACGGAGCTGGTAAAGGTATAGGTAAGGCTACTACAGCAGGTGCTAAAGGGGTAAGTAGCCTTTATAATTCAATGTCTGGTGGTAAAAAAGTTGATGCGCCTACAAATAATATGAGCTCATCTAACGATAGTAAATCATTTGGTGGAGGTAGTGAATTAGAGCCTACTGATATGAGTAAACATGATGTTAATGAAAATAATAGTAAAGCAGATCAATTTAGTGACGGTCAATCAAATCAAAATAATCAAGAAAACATCGATGATATATCTTCTGAAAATCAACAAGACAATGACGATATTTTAGGAGATCAACACTATAGTGATGATGATTCAGCTAAACAAGATGTTGATAATATTGCAGAAAATCAAGACGATTTAGAAAATGCTAACGGAGATAATAACTTAGAAAATAGAGATGAACAGCCTAGCATTTCTGATAGTAATCATGCAGAAAATCAACTAGATAATAATGAGCATCTAGATATGAATGAAGATAATAAAGAGATGAATGACTTAGACAATGATGAACAAGCAGGAATTAATGATAGAAATGAAGAATCTAGTAATGATTTAGAAAATAACGAACAGCAAGGTATTGGCGATGAAAATGAAACAAGTAATAACTTAGATAACACTGAACAATTAGATGTTAATGAAGATAATAAAGAAATGACTGATTTAGACAACAATGAACAGCCGGGTATTGAAAACGACACAGAAAATTACAACAGTCCAATATCTAATGAAAATCAAGAAGCTATTTCAAATGACGGAATTACTTCAGGAGAAGATGTTCCAGATAAAGTAAGTGCTCCGTCAGAGAATAATACAAATAATATTTCTGACAATATTAATAGTCCAAATACGAATGATATTAAGGCTACAACAGAAAATGTTTCTAGTGAAAATAATACAAATAATTTAGGTAAAGGTATCATGACTGGTACAGCACTTAGAGGACTAGGAGAAAAAGTTGGTGTACAAAGTGGAGTTAGAAACAGTGCAAATGCTCAAAATTCAAGACCTATGAAATCTTTAAGCGATATAGATAAAGGAAGACCTCAAGGTCAATCAGGTCTATCATACTCAGAAGCCAAATCAAATGCTAGAAATAATAGACCATCTACAAGTTATCCAAAATCTAACGGCTTAAATAAAACAATACCAAGTAAGGCAACTACACCGCCAAAAGCATCAGCACAAAGTTCAAATCTTAATATGACAAGCACACCAAGTAATTCATCAGTTTCAACTTCAAATAATGGGCAAGAAAAACTTAGAGGTCGTCCATCAAGCATAAATAGTCATTCATACAATAGCTATCCAAAAGGAAATCATTTTAATAAAAACACGCCACCGACGAAACAAGTTTCATCTATGAAAAAGCCAACATCATCAATGAAAGGTACGCATGAAAAAGTAACTGTTCCTAGAACTAAATCAAGCACAATAGATACAGCAAATAGACGTTCAGGATTATCTTATTCACAAGCAAAAGCGAATGCTAACACTTTAAATAAAAAAACGCCTCGTGCAGAAGTAATTCAAAGTTCAGGAAATATTAAAAGACCAAATCCTAATAGCGTAAGTAGTAGAGCTTCTCGTCCACAATATATGGCTCAAGAAGCCCCATCAATGGATAAAGCAAACGAACAGTTAGACAATAATTCAAAAAAGTAGGTGTAAATCATGGTTAAGAGTCAAGAAAGATTACCGTATGAGCGAGCTCAGGGAAAGGTAACTATAACTTCAGATGGTAAAGAACTTGTTCATATGAAAAAACCGAATTCTAAAGCTTTGACACATCGTGATCCACCTATGAAACAAACACCTCCAAAAGGAATAAATTAATAATAGTAATAAAAACATTTGAAAAAAGTGGGTGAAATTAATGGCAGATGAAAATCCTAATCAATATACAGTAACAAAAGGCGTAGACTCCACGATAAACTTTAAAGGGATTTTAAGTATTCAATCGATAATGTGGTTTGCCGGTATTGTATTTATTGGGTTTATCATAACAGACCAGCTACAAATAACTGGTCTGTTACAACTCATTATCATACTAGGTCATGTAGTGTTAGCGTTATTGCTTGTATCAACACGAGTTTCACATCCAGATAGAAGAACTATATACGTTATTATGCATTTGCTTTTTAAAGAAGATACGCACAAGTATCAAAGTATAGACATTAATAAGTATCGTCGTTTAAGAGATAGAGATAGATGAAAGGGGGATATGAGTTTTGAGTTTAATTACAGAAGAAGAATTTGAAAGATCACGTCGTAAAAAGCTCAGAAAAAAACGTAAAAGAAAACATGGTACAAAATCAACAGCGAGTATATCTAAGGTCAAAGGTTATACAGAAGAAGATTTTTGCATTTTCGATGATGATAGATATGGAGAAGTATTTAGGAGTACAACAGCACCAATTGATTTTATAAACCAAAATGAAAATAATAAGCACATGTCATTTCTAGCGACGCTTTATCGCATGTATGAGGGAGATATTAAACAAATTGGTTTAGCGTATCATACAAACACTACTGAGTTACAAAACAATTGGTTAGATATTAAAAACAAGGCACAGACAGATGAGCAAAGACTTTTAGCAAGAGAACAACAATTAAGATTTAAACTTATCTCTGAGTCCCAACTTAATCAAGAGTATTACTTTATTATCTATGGAGATGACGAGAAAGATTTAATTTCAAAAATTAGAAGTTTTAAAAAGGCTTCTATTGGACTTGTAGAAGAAGAACCACAGACTAAAGAGCAAAAAATTAAATTATTCACTAAATTAAATAACCAAAATACATTTATTTAAGGAGTGAAAAATTGGAATGTCAAAAACATCAAAAAGAAAGGCAAAAACAATCAATATTAATTTAACTGAGAAAGAATATGAGAAAGTTAAACATTTTGCAGAACTTCGAAATATGAATCCTACTAGCTATGCAAGACTTGTTGCTTTAGGTAATCGAATTAAACCGACAGTCATTGAGAAAACATATAGTTCAAGTGATGTCGTTCAACAACTCAAGCAAGACAATGAGGAACTTAAAACGGACATCGAAGCATTACAAAGTGAGAATAATGATTTAAAAAGAAAAATTAGCTATTCGAAAGAAGGACAGCCAAGCACGATGTAATAGCAATTAACCATAAAAGTATGAAAGGTGTGTGTTCCCTTAATGGGATTATTATCAAGATTTAAAAAAGATGCAGAACCTATTTTGGAAGAAGACTTTGTAGATGACGGGTACGATATGGAAAGTATTAGTCTTTCACAGCCACAAGGTGGATTACAGTTTAAGGAAAGAAACATGGTAGGTGGAGATGGTTATACAACATGTTTAACTATTTATGATATTCCCTCAAAACTCAATGACAACTGGTTAGATCCAATCGTGAATAGAGAAGGTGTGATTTCTATTGTCGATATTGGCGAAGAAGATAGACATCGTACTATAAAAAAATTGCAGCGTTCAATGGGCGAACAATATACACGAGTAATTGATCCAAACGCTCAAACGCTTTCTAAAATTGAAGCTCGAAATTCTTACTCAACACTTCACTCAATGCTAGAAAAAATAAATTTACATGGAGAAACTATTAAACGTTTTAACGTTCGTTTATATATATCTAAAGATACCGAAGAAGAATTAGAGGAAGAGGTAGCATCTATAAGAAAAGATCTAGAAGCTAAGGGTTATAAGGCACAGCTAATGCAGTTTGAAACTAAAGATAATTATCTATCTATGTTCTTATCGTTAAAACAGCAACAAGAAAATTTAAGTAATTATCGTCGAGGCATTCCTATGGAAGCTGGTATTCTTGGTGGGTCATATTACTTCAATCATGAACAAATCATTGATGAGCGTGGCGCTTATTATGGCCAAACGCTCACACAAGGTTCTGTTATTTTAGACTTCTTTAAACATGATGCAATCAGAACTTATTATAATACGGTTATTTTTGGAAAAATGGGTTCCGGTAAATCTACGCTACTTAAGATGATTGAAGAAGAACAGTACGCACGAGGTAATTTTATTAGAGGCTTTGATAAAGCAAGAGAATTTGGCGCTATTTTAGAAAGACAAGGCGGACATATTATTGCTTTGGACGGTACAGATGGACGTATTAATTTTTTACAAATATATCCTACAGCCAGCCGTAAGAATGAAAAAGGGGAACATGTTGTTTCTGAGGTTGGCTCATTCAAACAGCATATTTCTAAATTAAAAATGCAATTTAGTCTAATGAATAACGAATTAACTGATACAGAACTTAAAGAAATTTCAAGTGTTATTTATGACTTTTATATAGAAAAAGGAATATATGATCCTGATAAAGGCGAAAATCAAAATATCGTTAATTTAAAAAACGAGGATTATCCTGTTTTAAGTGAACTTTATGATTATATTGACACGTACATCAAAAATGCGAAAAGAACTGACATTACATCTGAAAAAATTCGCTCATTTGAACGTATTCTGACGACTGTTAAAGAAATGGTAACTGAATACGGAGAAATTTTCGATGGGCATACAACGATTAAAGATATGGAAAATGAGCAAGTGGTATTCTTCGACATCGAAGGATTAACTTCTTTATCAAAAGAGGTACAAGACACAATGCTATTTACAGCTTTACAATTAATATGGTCTCAAGCGTTAAATCAAGGACGTAAGTACAAAACGATGATTGAAAATGGAGAAATTGATGAGGTAGACGCTAAGAGGTTTATGTTTTTCATTGATGAGTGTCAAAACATTATCAATGCTAATAATCTACAAGTTGTAGAATTTGTTGTTAAGTTCCAAAAAGAGATGCGTAAATTCTTAGCTGGTATTATTTTTGCTACACAGTCTCCTAAAGAAATACTTCCAGAAAGTAACGATCAGATTGTAGTAAGTAAATTGAAACAAATATTTGCATTAACACAGTACAAATTTTTATTTAACCTTGATTCATCAGAAATTGAACAAATGAAACGAGTACTTGGAGATATTTTGACAGAGTCAGAGTATCGTATGATACCGAAGTTTAAAAGGGGTCGAACGTTATTAAGTATTCAAGGTTTAAGTAATACTATTTTTAATGTTCATCCAACTAGACAACAACTAGATCGATTCAAGGGTGGTCTATAATGAATAAATTAAAACGCTACCTTAACTGGAAAATAATAGGATGGATTGTTAGTTTATTAGGTGCGTTTTGGACGTTTATTATTGGTGCACTATTATTAATTTTATTAATAGTTGTTGTTTTATTAGGTCTCAATGATTCTGGGCAAAAATCTGGAGGCTGTGACGTTAGTGGCTCCAGCGTTTCAAGTGATGTTTCTGAAAAAGGTAAAAAAATGTATGAACAAAACGCTAAAGGGGGAGAACTAGAAGGGAAAGTCGATAGTGCTATTAAGATAGCTAAGGAAGAAAAAGTACCCCCTTCACTTTTCTTAGCAATTATGGCGAGTGAGTCAGGATGGGGTAAATCAGCTAATGCAACGAATCAGCATAACCCTTTATCTATTATGGGAAGTGGCCCTCTTAAACACTACGGAACGATTGAAGAAGGAATGAAAGCAGGGGCTAAAAATCTCTACGATTTATACATTTCAGAGGGTTTAGACACTCCAGCAAAGATTCAGCCTAAATATGCGCCAAATGGAGCTAGTAATGATCCAACAGATTTAAATAGTAACTGGAAAAAATCTGTTGAAAGTATTCAAAAGCAATTATCTGATGGCTCTAAATCCAGCAGTAAAGATGACTCAAATGGTGCTCCTTCTGTTGACTGTTCATCTTCATCATCAACAGTTTCAGGTGGAGGCACACTTAAAGCATTGTCAAAATTTAAAGGAAGTTTACCAACTCCTAAAAACAAAAGTAATGCAATGCAACCAGCAAGTGGTAATCTTTATACGAATTTAGAATGTACATGGTACGTCTATAATAGACGTAAAGAATTAGGAATTCCAATTTCTACATTCTGGTATGATGCTGGTATGTGGGCAAATGCTTCAAAAAAAGATGGCTATAAAGTTGGTAAAAAGCCAGTACGTGGTGCTTGTGTAACATGGCCTATTCAAGGTGGGATGCCTCATGGTCACGTGGCATTTGTAGAAGGAGTTTCTAAAGATGGTAAAAAAATTCATATAAGTGAGTATAATTGGCCACCTAAGATTCATAGATATGGAGAACGAACAATCAAGGTTGAACCTCAAATGACATTTATTTATGACAAGAAAAAGAAATAAAGGAGTATTCTAATGAGAAATAAAAAACTTTTAGGTTTGTTTTTAGTCATTGTTGCAATTGGTATGGGTTTCGTAGTTTATTTTATTGTTAAAGATCAGTGGAGTGGAGATGATAAAAAAGAATCGCAGCTTCCAACACATGAGAGTAAGAAGTCTAATGATGAAGATGATAAAAAAATTGAGAAATCAAAAAAAGAGATTGATAGTATGAATGATAAATCGAACGAGGAAAAGAAAAAATCAGATGAAGATGACGCAGAACAAGGGTCAAATAGTAATAAAGAAGATAGCCATAATCTTGATAAACGTACTGAATTCTTTATAGATAATATGTTTACTAATCTCAACCAAGAAAACTATAACCGCATTAAAAATAGATTGAGCACAATTTGTACACCGCATTTTATGCATAAATACTTTAAAGATAAAGATAGCCAATACAATTTTTACATGGATGTAAATATTTCAGGATTTGAGACTTATGAATCTAGAAAGCCACAAACAAATGGCAAAACAATTTTTGCAACGTTTGAGAGATCCACAAGTCCCGCACATTCAGGTAATAATAACAGTATTAAACCGTCTCATGAACAAATGACAGTAGCAGTTATTTATAAAAAAGTAAATGGCAAAATGTTAGTTAATGACTTTAAGATTCAAAGTAACGAAGACTTAGATAGTTCAGATGACTCTGATGATATGGACTAGAAAATAAAGAAAGAGAAAGTGAGGTGGGAGTCATGGCAAAAGTTAAAGGATTTTTTAAAAAAGCATATATATTGTTTAAAAATAATAAAAAGGCGTCATACCTTAGCCTTCTCGCTATTCCTCTTGTTTTGTATTTTGGCGTATATCTATATTCCTTAACGCAAAATCATACTTACAAGTTATCGAAAGAGGATATGGAAGAAGGAGCATCATTTGATGATTTTAACTTGGTAGTGCAAGATCAGAAATACAACCCTAAAAACGGAACCTATGTAATTAAAGTTAGGGCTGATACAGATAATGATGAAAAGGTAGTATTAGATAGCAATAATTTAAGTGTTAAAGCAATTACAAATAAAGATCGAAAATCATATCAACCTAATGTTTATCACACATTAAATGACTATTTTGTTGTTGAAATAGAAGATATACCGAAGGATTACGGTTCATTGAAGTTACATTTTAATTATAAAGATTCAAAAAATAGCGACGATGATTCTAATAGATCAGGAGATTTATATGTATCAGCAGTTGGTAAAAACATTGATAAGAATTTAACTCCTCAGTCCAAAAAAACTTATTATAGAGACAGTTATATTTATTTAAAAAATCGTTTAGAAAAAGAAATTGAAGATAAAAAGCGTGACATCAAATACAACAAAGAAAATATCCACAGTATTAAAAAAGAAAACAAAAAGCTTGATGCAAATGATCCGATACTTAGCAAGAAAGAGCAAAGACAAACTCAATCAACGATAGACGATAATAATTCTTCTATTGAATCTTCAAAAGAAAATATCAGTCATGATAAAAAAGCGATTAAAGAAAAACAGAAAAACAAGGAAAATGTAGAAAAAGTAATAAATGATTTGTAAAAAATAATGAAAGGAGGGATGTATAATGATAAACTACAATTGTGTCAAATCAAAAAACAGGAGCAACTCAATTAAGAATTGCTCCCTCTGTAGCGTCAATATTGGTGTGTGAAGCCAATATGACAAGAGATAACGAGATGTGTGAGTAACGTTATCTCTTTTCAACCATAAAAGTATTATTTAGTAAACAAAGGTGTGAATCCTTTGTATATATGCACATATGCTATACGACGTTTTTTGATTTAGACAATCATTAATAAGTCATATATGATGTGCTCTTTTAATAATACTATCTATTTTCTTATAAGTAAACAGAAAAAATTGGTTGTTATATGTGCACTACTCACACAATGCCAAAAGGGACACAAAAAATTATTAGAAAGTGGGTAAAAATTATGAAAAACAATAACGTTGGTTCTAAAATCTGTATGACAGGATTATCAACAGCATTATTATTGTCAACACTTGGATTAGGAGAGATTGATACAGCACATGCAAAAGATCAAAAGAACGATTCTTCAAGCTCAAAAACGCAAAATCAAGCTAATGAAAAGGCATCACAAAATTCATCAGTTGATGACTCGGATTTAAAAAAAGCAGTACAAGACGCAAAAGATGCAGGTATAGATGTCAAAGAAGGAAACATCCAGCATCATAAAGTTACTGACAAAAGTGTAGACAAAACAAAAAAAGAAATACAAGCAGACTATGAAAAGCAAATAAAAGATTTAGAAAAAGCTACTAAGAAATATAAAGCCGATCAAGAGGCTTATAAGAAAAAAGTCAAAGAAGTCAAAGCATATAACGATAAACAACTTAAAGACTATCAAGATAAAGTGAAAAAACAAAAGTCTTCTGTAGATAGTGCCGAAAAAAATCTAGCACAACCTAAGTACAGTGCTAATTTGAGAGGGGAAAAAGGTCATTCTTATACAAAATCAGGTTCTTGGCATAATTTAAAGTCTAAAACAATTGATAATGATATTCACGTTAGCTCATCTGGAGATGTCAAATCATTTAAAGATCTACAAAATGGTAATTTCGCTATTCATGCTTACTCTGATAAAAAAGGGAAATTGTCTAATGATAAAATTGTTCAAAAAGTATCATGGGGCAATGTTAAACCAAAAGGAAAAACTGTTGTTAAGGGAGACAGAGTAACTAAAGATTTGCATAATAAAGTACCAAGTTATAAAAAACCTGCGTATGATACATCAGGGAAAAATAATAAATTTGGTAAAACTACTCAGCTTCACTCAGTAAAAGCTGGTAATTGGGTAACAATTCCTAATGCCGTTAAATTAGCTAATGGAAAAACAAAAGATTTACAAGTGAAATTTAGCAAATCTGGTACTAAGCTTGATTAAGGTGAAGACTATGTTACTTTCTGGAATGAAGGTGGATCAATTAACTATTATGATGGAACTCATGATATTAACAAAAAGCCACCTAAAGATAAAATCACAGCATCATATAAAGTAGGAGACGGAAAAGAAAAATATTTATGGACGGGTGCTACTTTTGATATTGATGGTGGTCAAGAATTAACAATGGAAGATAACAATTCAGCTATTGTAGCGATGGGTGGAGGACTCAAAGCTGATAGCGATAAAGTTAACAAAGTATCAAGTTCTAAATATTTAGGTAGTACATGGGGCAAAAATAAAGGAGCAAACTTATTAGACGGTACTTCATCTGTACCTGACGGTACAGCCATTTTTGCCAAATATAATAATGTAATTAGTCATTCTGTTAATAATACAGGTGTTAAAGGTTCAACATTAGTTGCTAATGGAGACTTTGGTATGCATGTAACAACAAGTATTGCTAAATATCCTACATTAAAAAAAGAGCCTAAAAAACCAACACCTCCTAAAGTTAATTATAACTTCCATGATATGAGTATTAATCCAACTACCAAAAAATCAGTAAGTAAAAAAGACGTTGGTTATGATAAAGATTATAACTATACATTAGATTATCAATTACCAGTTATTAAGAAAGGTAAAAAAGTTGATGCATCTCAAGATCAATCAAAAGATACAAAAAACACTAACTTTGAAAATCCTAAAGATGAAATTAATGGTAAATACAAAAATGACTATCAAACATTTACACTAGGCGATGATTTACCAGATGAATTAAATCTTCAAAAAGATAAGATTAAGGTAACAGATGATAAAGGCAAAGATGTTACTAAACAGGGTAAACTCGACGTTGATGAAAAACATCAATCATTTAGATGGACGCCTAAAAATCCAGAAGAATTTTCAGCTCAGAAACTTAAAGTTAATGTTGTTTCTCAAGTCAATGGAAAAGCAGACTTGAAAAAGTGGAAAAAAGACAATGATACATTTGAAATACCAAACATTGGATATTTAGAGTTAGATCATAAGAAAATTCCAACAAATAAAGTACCAGTATTTGTGAAGAAAAAAGTAAATAGCGATATCAAAAAACACATATTAGAAGACGGAAATCTAAAAGAGCATAATAAGTCTAAAAAAGGAAATGATATCAATTATCAACTTGATTACACGTTAGGTAACGATAAAGACTATAAAAAAGTAACTATTAAAGATGATTTAGAGGATGTTGAAGATATTAAAGGCGTTAAAGTTTATTTACCAAAAAATCAAAAGTCATCGTTATCTAAGAAAGAGCGTGAAGATATTGATAAAGCATTGAAAAATGCTCATACAAAACAAGATGAATTTAAACCTGATTCTTCATCATCAAACAAAGATGATCAAAAACGTAATGATAAAATCAAAGATAATGACGATGAACAAAACATTAATATTGACCTTATCAAGAACAACATTGATAAATTGAAAAAAGATAAAGACGGAGAAATTGATGTTGCATCTCTACTTAAAATAACAGACCAAAAAGCTAAAGACATCGCAAAAGATATTCATATTGACGATAATATTGAATATGACAAGTCTCATCATATTAAACCGGGAACTTATAAAATCAATATTAAAGGCAATAATAAAAAAGATGGCATTGATAAAACGGTTAATTTAAAAGTTGATGACAAAGGGAATATTGAACTGTTACCAAAGGATGGTAAACAAAGTGATGATACAAAAGTCAAAGAAGATAGCAATACAACAAAAAATCAAAAATCACAAAAAGATGATCAATCTACAAAATCAACTCAAGAGGAAGAACATAAAAACCAAAATAATCAAACTGACATAAACTCTAATAATAGTCATAAGTCAAATACAACAGACAATAAAGGACAAGATGGAGATTTAGATATAACAAAATTAGGAGATTTAAAAGTCGATAATAAAAAAGAAAGCTTTGAATGGAGTCCTAAAGATGCAAGTTTACTTAAAGGGAAAAAGGTTAAAGTTCTTTTAAACTCTAAATTCAAAGATGATATTGACTACAAAAACTTTGCTAAAGGGGATAAATATATAATTCCTAATACATCAGAAATTCAATATGATGATAAAACGGATAAATCAAATAAAGTAGATACTGAAATTCCTAAAGAAAAAGAGCCTACAAAATCTAATACTGCTGCACCTCCTAAAAAAGAAGAACCTAAAAAACCAGCACCTCAACCTAAAAAAGAAGAACCTAAAAAACCAGCACCTCAACCTAAGAAAGAGGAATCAAAAAAAGATTTACCAATGACAGGTACAGAAAAATCTGTTGCTGGTGTAATTATTGGTGCTGTGCTTATTGGTCTTGCTGGTGTGTCTACTTACTTATATAGAAGAAAACGCTCTTAAGGTTAAGGAAATTAGTTAACGGCACTTGTGGGTGTCGTTAACTTCTTAACTCAATAAGTAAAATTAACTAGGGGGAGATAGAATGGCTGTCGATCATCTTATTCCAACAGACTATAGAAAGTTAGTTCTAACTGCAACTCAGTATAAAGATCCATTGATGAATTATTTAACTGAAGACTTAGAAAGACGTGATAAATTACTTTTTATTATGGTGCATTATGAGAAAAGTCTTACAGAAATTATAAACTCAGAAGAAAAATCAATATTAGAAGTTGCCTCATTTGCTGGACAAAGCTTTGAACGTACAGGCAGTTTTTATAAAGGAGTTGAACATGACTCTCTAATGATTAAACCAAAAGATAACGCTTTCTTTTGGAACTCTCGTAGAGGAGAGAAAAATTGGAGTGGTAGCCCAATTCAATTTATCCAAAATCCTGAACTAGCTGGCGATCTCTATAAAGAAGACTTTAACGATGCCGTAGAACTCCTTAATTCAGATGATTTTGGTACTTTAGATAAATCCATCAAAATCGAAAAAGAAAAGCCAGAGTTTAAATATGATGAAAGTAATTATGTGAAAAAAACAGATGAATTTAAAGCATATAACTATTTAGTAGAGGAGAGAAAAATAAATTCAAATCTAGTTGATGATTTAAGAGAGCAAGGCCTCATTAAACAAGACAGCCATAATAATGTTGCGTTCCTATGGAAAGATTCCGATAATAATGTTGTAGGTCAAGACTTACGAGGCACATCAGAAAAACCATTCAAAAAAATAGAAACAAATCATGGTAATTTCGGTTTTAATTTTACAACTTCTAAGACTGAACCAGATAACTTACTGATTTTTGAAGCCCCCATAGATGCAATGAGCTATGCTTCACTCCACCCAGAAGAAAAAAACGCTTATGCTTCTATGTCTGGATTAAAAGAAACGAACGCATACCATCAAGTACATCACTTTGTTAAAAAGTATAATAAAGAGCCTGATAACATTTATCTTTGCGTTGATAATGATAAACATGGTAAAGAATTTGTATCAAGAATGACACAAGATGTTAAGTTTCAGTTCCAAAGTCAAAAAGATGTTGTGTTTCAATCTAATTTACCAAGTGAGGGTAAAGATTGGAATGATTACTTAAAAATAGTTGATCATAACGAAAAAAAGACTCAAACAAAGGAAGTTCAGATTGAACATGAACAACCAGTAAAAGCTGAACAAAGTGAGAAAGAAGATGTAGACAACATTCAAAAGAAACGAAAAAAATCATTTACGTCTGGAAAACAATCCATAACTAAAGACACTGAAAATGATTTAGAGATGTAATGTAAAACAAACGGTAAAGCAAAGTACGCTTTCGATGCAAATAAATGCGTCTCTCAGCGTCTAAAAATAACATTTTAAAGAAAGGATGAAACTATTAGAATGAAATTATTAATCGACGTTATTTTGTTTGTTGTTATTGCATCCCTACTAGGCTGTTATTTATTTTTTAAATACAAATATAAGTATACAAAATCAGATGAGATTAAGTACGTAAACAAGTCTTTGAATCCTAAGTTTTTATTTACTGAAAAAAGAAACACGTCTCACTATACACTAAATATTTTTCCAAACCAAAGTGAAACTCCTTATAACTTTAAGATTAAAGTCTATAGTAAAAAAATGGAGAAAACGCTAAAAAAGGAAATATATTCTATTAATCCATCAGAAGAATTTTTTGTAGTGAATTGTATCGATTGGGTATTTACAGAAGATAAAGCACACGATTTAGATAAAAAGTATCAAGGACACGTCATTTTTAATGGTAAAAATTATAGTTATGAATATCTTGATAGAGGTACTGCTCAGGATCAGATTTCATAAAACTTATAAACTAATGAAAAGGACTTACATTGTAAGTCCTTTTTTATCACTGAAAAAATACGTTGATTTAAGTTAAATGTTTTTAATCAAATCTTAATCTCATTGTGACCTATATTCTTTGATAATATTTTATAATGAAAATATCTAATCAAAGTAAAGGTGTTGATGATTTTGACTATAGAAAAATTAAAAGTTCCTAAAGATATCAACATTCCAAATAACCTTACAACAGAGGAATATCACGAGCTTTTAGCGTTTTATCACTTCAAAGCAGAAGTTAACCCATCTAAAGTTGAATATAAACGAGCGTATAATGATGTGCTTAGTATGCTCAATAGTTAAGAATTAATACCCCCAACTTTTGTTATAAGCTGGGGGTAAATGTGCTTTTCATTACTTTAGAAAATTATTTTTTTGAATTCTAGTTATCTAAAAGATCTGATAAAATACATTTGTCCTGATCTTGTATCATAGTTATGAACAACTTTGTGTGCTTTCTCTGTCTTGTTAATTCCCCCATGATTCCAATTTTGATCAAGACTTTCGAATTTATTCCAATTGCCGTCCACATTACCATTAGTAACTATAGCAACGTGTCCCATACCTTTACCATAAGAATTACCAAAAACAACTACGTCACCGGGATATGCCTTAAAAGATGGTGTATTCTGATATACGCTCGCCTCATTAGTAAAGTTATTTTGGAACGGTATATCTTTAGCATACATTCCATTGAGTCCATGACCGTATAAGTGATACCAGTAGACATTGACTAAATCAAAACACTGGTAACCTGCAAAATTATCAAAGTCCCAGCCACGTCCTTGTAGCGTATCATTAATAAAATTAATATTATCTTGTGTTGCTAAAAATGTTTGAACTCGTTTAGCATTTAATTGTTTTTCTGTATTTTTATTGATTTGACTATGATCTGTAGCAATATTTTGTACGTGTTTATCTGCTGTGTACGTCGCTTTAGCATTAGCATTAGACGGCAATCCAGCAACGACTGTAAAAGCAATAATAAGTACAACTAACCACTTTCTCAATATTCAATCTCTCCCTTTTGATACTTTCTATCCATATCTTGCACTTCTGATAGAACATATAAATTACTAATGTTACTAACTAGCTGTTTTATACAAAATTGTGCTTCTTCCAAATTTTTATCTTCTGAGTTTATAATTTCTGTAAGACTTTTCTCATAATGCACCATAATAAAAAGTAATTTATCACGTCTTTCTAAGTCTTCAGTTAAATAA
>Ga0115850_10002_pt1 | contig 28011 bp, 33 predicted proteins | sample InSIn1SAF170_FD_83864 | JGI IMG/M metagenome (GOLD analysis project Ga0115850, IMG submission 83864) | reverse complement strand
GATGTGCCGACATCTGATCGTCGCCCTCGCAACCACCCTGGCGCGATGTCCGTGCTGTAACGCACCGCGCAAAACCACCCACGCCACGCCAATTCTATGACGCAGTAAGACTAATGACTTAATTGATATGTAGGTATTGTACACACGGTGTGTATGGACGCAATAGAATGACAACGATAGACGATGAAAGAGAGAAGGTGTCAAGGGATGCAAAGGTCGTTGGTGGAACGGTGGGACTGCTAAGAACACAAAGCCCCTATTCGGGGTCTGTGGGCAGGCGATTTGACGGCTGCTGTTGTGTTGATTTCTGTACTTGCCAGTCCGAAAGGAACCGTTTCACTATTGCTTTTGTGTCAGGGTCGATAATATGAAGTGAATTATAGAGGTAAAGCCTCCGGAAAATTTCCTCCCTATCTTCAGAGCTAGCTCTTGCCCATAATTTAATATCCGACAATACGATATCATTGATTAGCTTTTGTCTGGAAAGGACGAGTTCATTTTCTACTTTCCGTTCGGCGATCTCTCTTTCTAATTTACTGTTGCGTTCGCCAACCCAGTATCCATAAAACGCAGCCAAAGCGGCTATTATTGCCGCCACGATTGGTATGGAAATTTTAGAATATGCGTCAATCTTTTTGAATTTCAGTTCCTGCTTCTGTAATTCAAGCTGCTGCTGTTGAAACACAGATATTTCGCCGTCGGTTGATGGACGCTCATGTGTCTTCGATGAGACTGAAACGGTTTGTTCATTGGGAGCTGTCTTTACCGCGTTGTCTAACGAATGCTGCGTCATCACCTGCTGCGTCCGTCTATTCCGCCACTGCCGCCGCCAGCATAGCACGCGGGAGCTGTAGCGGCACGCGAACGGTAGGAACGGCAGAACCGGGAGAACGGTGGAACTGCCGCCTCCCCGCAAGGGCCGTGGCTTCCCATTACGAGCCGAGCGCATGGAGGGCGGGACGCCTGGAATGCGTGAGGAACGCCGGTACGTGAGCTGAAGGCAGCTCTCGTAATGGGAAGCCACGGCCGGAGGCGGGAACGCGAGTGAGGCGGAAGGGTAAGGAATGCAGCCGCTTGGCGGAATAGCGCCACTCGGAACACGGTGTCGGAACCAGAGACGAGCCGACACCCGAGGGGCGACCCGTGGCCGGGAACCGAGAGGATGCCACCCGGAGGGTGTACACTGGAGCGCATGAGACGGAAATTATACAACGATCGACACCAGTATGAGGTCTACCCCGAACAAGTCGACGTTGAGCATTGCGACGGACAAGTCCGCATCTTCCATCTGGGCGAGCTCATCAATACGCTCCCACTCCCCAAAGAATTAGAGGGCGCATTCACTCGGCAAGATCCTAACGGGCCGGTGATCGTCAACCGCAAGGTCCGGTTCAGTGCACGGTTCAACCGAGCTATTGAACTTGGCCCTCCGCTGATCGAGGTTGATTGAGCTGTGGAGTCTGCTCGCGGAAAATATCCTTGAGCGGCTTGATGCCCTCGCCGCGCGCTACGGGATCGTATTTCTGATCCTCGAACCAGCTTTGCGCACGCTCCTTGTCTTCGACGATGGCGACGAGGTAGGACGGATTGATGATCCCCTGCTTCACGCGGATCACCGCACCTTTCTCGATGCTTCTCATGACCGCGCTCACCTCGCTGGGATCGAGCGGGATCTCGTGCTTCGTGGAGAGCACCACTTTGAATACGGATTGGTAGTCGGCCATATCATTCGACTGAGCTGATAATTTCCCTCCCCTTGCCGCTGCCCTGCTTGAGTGTCACACCGTACTTCTGGAGCGCACCCCATTTGTCTTCGAGCTGAACAGGGGTCGTGATTGTGGGGCAGTAGCGATCGTTGATCCTCAGCCCCAGAAAGGTGACGACCTGGGCGAGCGTTTCGAGGCCGTGCAATTCGAGCAAGCGTTTGGCGGCGGCGCGCTGTGTTTTGTTCGGGAAGAGTTTGCGGAATGAGGGGTTCACCTCGTGGAATAATTCGATGACTTTGACGATGAGTTCATGGTCGTTCGCTTCCGCGTTTTGCGCGGAAGAAGTCTTTATTACTTTTATATCTATATTACTTGGGTCTTCTTTATTATATATACTGCCCGTTTCTGCCACTGGCCGTTGCGCCCACGTGCCGTTTTGGGGAGTAGGCTTTTGCGTGGCGTAATCTACCTCTTGCCCGTTTTGGGGAGTAGGCTTCCATGTGATGTAATAATTCATATGACCATCGGACAGCCGGCTGCGGCTAATGTACCCTGCGTCTTCCAATTCTTTCAGGGTCGCGTAAATCGTCTTGCGGCCTTCCAACATATCGGCTGCGATGCGATCTCCTGAGAAATCCCAGTTGTCGGGCTTGCTGTACAGATACGCGAAGAGCCCCTTGGCTTTCAGGGAGATTGTTGGACTGTAGAGCACATCGTTTTTAATTTGTGTGAAGCCGACATCTTCTTTCGAGAGCTTGTGTCGCATAGCGAAAGGATAGCAAAGAGGCTCCTAGGGCCGCTTTTGAGCGTCACTGCCGAAGTGGGGATAACCGAGTGGATATGTGGATAACAGCGTACCGCATCAGTTCTTCGCACCTCGCCAAAAATCATCGAGCCCGTTTGCCGCATTTTGAGAGTTATACGGCACGCTCTTCAATGCGCTATCCTCCGCGACTTTAGTCCACTCGCGCTTCGCTGTGTCGTATTTGAGGAGAGCGACAACCTTCCGTTCCGGTTCCAGCTTCACGTTATAACGGAGCTGCATGTATTTGTTAAATTCCGATGTCGTCGGCACTAGAGCGGCAATCGTCACCACGAGATACGTCACACCGTTGAACCGCTTTGTCTCGGTCTCTGTGATGGCGCATTTTGTGGCGATATTGCCGCGAATGCCAGTTTGAGAAGGATTGTCATCTGTTGCTTTTGATGTTTTCTTGCCGAGTTCCGTTTGCTGAACATATCCCTTAGTAGCGACCCCATGCCGTCTCTCGACGAGTGGGATTGGTAAATACTCGCCAGCGTCTAGCCGGACAAATGGCCGATCCTCTGTAAAGGTGAGCACACCAACTTTCGCCAGCGCAAGGACATCGTCGTACGTGTCTTTATCGATAGTCTTGCCCTCAACCATACCGAGAAGCTGACCTGGGTGGGTTAGGATCGTTACGCGGCCTGTGGGGACAATGATAAAGTCGGCAAACGGGCAGAGCTTCAATGTAATGGCATCGGCATCCGTGAAGGGCGGAGGCGGAGTGTCGGGGGCTGGTTGGGCCGTTTGTGCTGATGGGGTGGGTGCCTGTTCTGTTGGAGCCGTGACGGGCGGGGATACTTGCGCGGGTCGGGTAGGTGTCTCGATTTTCGGCGCCGGCATGGTGGTCGGTTTGGTCTCAGAAGGCGGATTAGTATAGATAAATGGCTTTGGGGTAGTTTGCATAAGCCTTTCGTCATTCGCATACTTCCGCAAATTATCTTCTGCAAAACGCCACTCACCCGCGCGCCACCAGGCACGCAGCACAAGCGTAGTCGGATCACGATAGATTTCTACCACAAAAATGCCCGGGTGCGGGTTGGCCGATAAACATTGTACAGATGCAAGGTCCCTCGCCTTGTATAACACGTAGTTTAGTTTGCCGGTGCTGAGAAGCGACTGAAGGTCATCTCCGTACACTCTGACCGTACCCGCCTCTTTAGTTCCTGGCGGGGCTGAAACGAAAGGGCTCGGCTGAAAGTCGCAGCCTTTCTGCATTTCGTATCTAAATTCGTCTGCAACTGCACTCGACGATAACGAAAGCAGCAAAATCAGCAATGAAGACAGTGTTCCCCGCACTTTGGCGTCCCCCATGTTTTCCAATCAGCGTAGTCGGACGGGTAAGCCGGATCAAGGACAGAAAAGCCGCCTTGCGGCGGCCTCTTCTGCGTCGCTCGCCGTCCCTAGAGCGAGCGAATGACGCCACTATAGCGCCCGGTCATCGAATTTGACAGGCATGATCTCTGTGACATTGCCGAATGGGGTGCCGGCGGCGTCGCTCACGGACTGTTTCAGGATGTAGCCGACGAATGCGGTCACTGAGAGGTTCGTGATGAAGCCCCAATCCCAGAGCCCGATCTCGAGGCCGTGGTTCGTCAGCATCTGCTGGACGCCACCGAGCACGGCGACTAAGACGGCGACGACGAGCCCTTTGGCGAAGTCTTTGGCATTAAGCCGAAAGAATTTTGAATTGTTCATAATTAATTGTTAGCGCTTGTAATGCTGTCTCAATAATAGCCTGCTCGTGCCACATGGCTATCCAGTAATCCACAGCTTTGTCCTAATAAATTGATTGACATTTCGTTGAATACATGTTTTGCTTTCATGCTCGGAAGATAGGGCTATCTTCTGTTGGCATGGAATAAGGATATGCGTCAGTTTGCGCGTTCAGCGCTGGTCGTTGCCTTCGCTATGCTCGCTATTGCAACGAGTGCCAAGGCACAGCAGGTGCCTGCTGGCGATGGAGCAAGTGGTCAGTTTGGCAGCCTGATTGGTCGCTATGTTGACCAGACCAAAATGGACGGTCCCCAAATCACGATCAGCAATATCGATCGCAACGGCAACATATCGGGGACCGTACAAGGCTGGACAATTGACGGCCAGTACCCGAACCAAACGCCGCGGCGCTGGTCAGTCGTCTTCGGGCCGGAGCGTGCTGCGAGGGCATATCTCAGCCAAGGTCAGGTGGTAATCAAGTTCGCGCAGGGTACATACGTACTTACCGAAAACGACACCGGCTTGTCTGGCTATTTCTACGGCAAGGACCCGTCCCACACCGGCTCTAGGATATTCCAGAAATCATTTTGAGAGCAGGCAGTCTAGAATCGTGATGGCTACACTTTGCCGAGCCACTGCTTGTATGCGCCGGACGAGAAGCTCACCCATGCATTGAGATGGCCGTGCGTTTTGAAGTAGTCGATCATCCATTCAACGCAGGTTTGGGGATTGTCACCGACATATTGAACTGAAGGAAAATCTTTACCAGGACCAATATGATACCAATCATTGATTTGCACAAGGCCCCAATCGGTCGATGCAAGATAGCGGTGTCCGCTCGTCTTGTTAATGGCCCAGTTGTCATTTCGCATGATCGAACCGTCCGCTTTCCAGTTCCGAAACTCGCTCTCCTGGTATACGCAGGCCGTGAGCACGTCTTTTTTGAGCCATGCTTTACCATCGATCATGATCGTGCCTGTCAAACCTCTGAGATCGCAGAGTGCGCGCACGTTGTGGTGCGCGATCACGGGATCGCTCCAGGGGTGCCGAATTTCGTCAGGATTTGAAGCAGGTGTGGGTTTCGGGGCCGGCGCTGGTGTTGGGGTCGGTTTGGGAGCTCCCGTGCCTCCTGCGCCATTCTGGGGCATTTGGCAGGTGGCGGTGCAGACTACGCGCTTGTCGATCAGCTTGAGCGCGGTGAGCATCGCGATGAGGTGCTCCCGGCACCACTCGAGGGTTGCGCTGCGCGTGCCGAAATCGAAGTCCGCGAGCACCCAGCTTGGCTGGTTATCGCAGGGCGGGTCACCGGCCGAAGGGAAATGGCGGTGTGTCGCGTCGGGTTTGGTGACCATGCGGTAGAAGACGTGCGAGAGCTCATGGCAGGCGGTGAGGACGAAGGAGTTGCCGAGATCAATGCCGTCGATGAACGTATGATCGTTTTCGCCGTGGACATAGACGGTGGTCTCCCACGGGCCGATGGTGTTTTGGTTCATGTAGCCCTGGTAGGTCGTGACGGTGCCAGGCTCAGTGATGAATAGGATGATGTCGGCTTTCAGGGCATTTGGGGCTGCAAGGTTGGCGTCGTACCAATCGTGATCGATGATCGGAAGCGCAACATCAGGGTAGCGGGCAAAGATCGGTTGCAGGGCAGTGTGACGGAGTTCAATATCGAGATCACAGGCCGGCGCATAGAAGGCGCGCACGGCTTCCAGTTTTTCAGGCAGGGAAGTCCAGTTGAGATTGTTGGCGAGCACCAGAAGTTTAAAGGTTCGTGTATTCATACGTTAGTTAAAGAATTTAAGAACGTGCCAGCGCCAGTAGAGGCCGGTCGTGCCGGTCGGGACGCCTTTATGGAGAGCGAGTGTCCAGGTGCCAGTGAAGCCGGTCGTGTGGCCTGTCGTGACTTTGAATAGGTCTCGGTTGGTGGTTTCAGAGCCGGCCAACGCGGAGAGATTTGTCTGGCCCCAACTGACGTTTATCACGAAGCCTGTTGCGTCATTTAAACCTGCGGTGATGAGCGCAAATCCAGAGGCCGCGTTGTTGGGTCCAAGCCCCGTGGTGCTATTGAGGAGGCCACCGATCGTAACGCTGTCTGTGTTATTGACGAGTGTCAGGTCACCCGTATTTGTAATATTCCCGTCTGTTGCAAATGAATATTTGACGAGAATGAAGTCATTGGCACTGAGGCCCGTGATAGAGACGGTGTCGAGGTCAACACCACTTCCGGTACTGAGCCCGCCGCTATTTTTCTTGACCTGCTTGACGTTGAACGCGGCATTAAGGTCTGCGGCGGTAAGCTGATCGGCCGCGGCCCACGGAAACCCCATACTAGCTTATGGTGTACTGCGCGCTGATAAACATCGATTGAAGGCTGGTTTTTGTCCAGGTGCCGGTAAGAATATGGCTAAAGATTCGCCCAGAATTGGCAGATCCGGTACCATCGATGAACGTGCCGAATTCGGCGTAGCTGCCGTTCGTATCGGTCGCGGCGTAGAAAAAGTCGATGTACGCGATATTGTTACCGTCGGTGGTATGCGAGGCATAGAGCTTGCGGAATACCTCGGTCCCGAGCTGCGTATCGGCATTGGCGACCGCCGTGGCCGATGAGCCGAGCGCGCCGTAATTGATCTGCCCTGAGTAGGTCGTATCCCCTGCTAAGAGCCGCGCAAGGACATTGCGGCCACGTGTGGTGACCAGATTGTGCGCTGCGAGGTGCTGCTCCACGATCCCCTCGCGCTTGAGTGCGGCGAGGAGCTGCGGATCACGAGTGCGGATGTAGGTGCGCAGCGTGTCGAGCACGGGCGCATCTTCGGCGATGTGCCCCGGCAAATTGAAGAAATCAAAGTTGGCCCGTATCGTGACTTCGTGGGCTATTTCCATACATGAATTATAGCTTAGTAGATATCGGCGGGTGTCCGGTCGAGGTTGATAACTCGCTTGGTGTCGGCGGTGCTCGCAGGAATATACGGCCCAAGCACCCACGTAGGCGCCACATGCGCGCCGAGCGGATCATGGGCGATGACTTCGCTGACCGTGACCGTGGCGGTATGGGTGTGATCTGGCGTCGTCGTTTTGGTGATGCTCTCGGTGATCGTCACGGTGGCGAGGTCGGTCTTGATGATCTCGCTCTGCTCGTTCGGATCGATCGATTCCTGTGAAGGTTGCAGGAGCGATTGTAGCACTTCAATGAGGGTAAAGGTCTTGATCGTGACGAGCTCTACGCTATACAGAAATTCTGTTGGGGTGCGCATTTGAAATGTTACGGAGCGGATCAGGTAGTCGGTATTGATGCTGCGCCGAGCGCTATTGATAGTGATTGTTTGACCTGAGCGCAGGCCGGCGGTGTAGGTTTCGAACTTCGCCGTTTGCAAGGGATCTTTGTAGGCGGCCAGTTCGGCAAGCGCGCGCTGCCGCGCCACCTGAAGATCGTTGATGGCTTTGTCTTCGATGAGCTTTTCGCGCACGCCGTAGGCGGCAATGCTCGTTGCGTCGGAGGTAATCGCGAGGACCGGGATATAGGGGAAGCCTGAGAAGGTAATGATGTCGCCGTCGGAGAGTTCATTCTCAAAGAGAATGGTCCACTGCTGGAAGTTGTAGAGCACGTCATAGCTTGGGAAGGAGTCGAGAAAGTCGACGCCGACGGTCTTCGAAACGCTATTGACCGAGACGGTGAGGCTATTGAATTGGTAGGGAAGTTTGAAGGATTTGGAATCGTTCCCTTTCACGGTGATGCTGTCGCTGTAGGCGTTCCCGACATACGAACCTCCGCGAACTTTGATCTGATTGGCAATTTGTGTGCCGTCCGATGAGGTATGCAGGCTCGCATTCACGTAGTTCCCGCTCGTATCGGTGAGAGTGATGGGCGCGAGCGCGGTGTATTTGGGGAAAAAGTGGATGTCTTTGTCGGGATCGACGTACCAGTCATATTTCACCAAGTCGGCGAGCTTTTTGATGGCTTGTGAAATGGGGACTTGATTGAAGACGATGTTCGCGACGATGGTCGATCCGACGACATTGGTCGCGGTGAAGCCCGTGGCGAAGTTCGTGACGAAATCGGTAATGATCTCACTGATCGTTTTGCCAACGTACTGTTGCGAAACGAGCTCGCTGTCGAGGTCGAGTGAGTAATCCACGCAGTCGAGCTGGTAGACGGTGCCGCTGGCATTATTCAGGTTGGTCTGCTGGATGGTGGCGATTCGGCCGCCGAAGATCTTGGTCGCGCCGTCTTGGATGAGCACGGTGTCGAGGACAGCGGGGGTGTAGCTCTTGCTGCCGTATTTCTTATAGATGAGGGTCGCGGTGTCGCGCTGCGCGCCGAGAAGCTGCTGCACCTGCAAGCCGTTCCGGTCGATGTCGGACGTGTGGTCAACCCCAGCGAGCGTGACGGTGACACTCATAGGCTAAATCGCGAGCTTCTGATTGAGCCGCAGCGTCCGCACGATCTCATCGCTCACAGCGTCGGCGATCCGCCGCATGTCGAGCCCGTTGCTGATCGTGTTCCCAGTGATCGTCACGTTGATGGTGGTGCCAAGCCCTCCTGCGCGCGAGAGCGGGATGATCGCTTCGGGGCCAGACTCGCCGACAAGGGCCGGGGTGGGTCCGGTGACGATGCCGCCGCTTGCAAAGGGGATTAGGGTATGGATGCCGGCTGAAAGGATGCCGCCGGCAAAGCTGCTGCCGAGGCCCGAACCACCGCCGCCGCCCAACCCATTGACGACGAAGTTTATCGGTTTAGAGGCAATTGCAATCACCTGATTGTAAATGTCGATGAGCTTCTCGAACCAGCCGATCACGGTCTGAATGACCGACATGACGCTATTCCAGTGCTCGATCATCCACTCAATGCCTTTGACAATGCCGACGATGACGATGCCTGCCGGGAAGAGGACCGAGAGCAATGTCACCAGCAGTTTATGATGCTCCATAAACTCGGTGATTTTTGTTTTCAGCATATCCCAGTGCTGCACCACCCACACGATGCCGGCGACCACGCCTGCGATCACTGCGCCAGCAATCATAAAGGGCAGGAGCTCGATGAGGAGCGCGCCCATTGCGGTGACTGCCGCCCAAATGGCGGGCACCAGCGCTCCCATGATTGCGCCGGCAACGATGTAGATTGCGATCTTGTGCTGCTCGAAAAAGTCGATCAGGCCCTGGATACGGTCGATCCACACGGGCAAGACGTTTTGTACAATGTAAATGGCGATATCGACGAATTTTTTGGCCCATTCCAAAAGCTTCTGGCCTTCGCCGGTGAGGAAGATATTCCACGCATCCTGAAGATTGGACATCATGCCTTCGAGGGTATGCGACTGCTTGTCCATGAGGTTATTGAAGCGGCCACCTTCGCCCGAGAGGGATTTGAGCGCTTGCTCCACGGCGGGAAATCCGATCTGGCCTTTGCTCACCATGTCCTGAATTTCGGAGACGTTCACATGGAATTGCTGCGCGAGCATATCGAGGAGCGGCACGCCTGCTTCCGTGAACTGCCGGAGCTCCATGCCGGTGAGGTGCGTCGCCGCTTTCACCTGGCCGAAGGCGAGGATCAGGTTGGGGAGCTTGTCCATGCCCACACCGGCCGCGATGTCGCCGAGCGCTTTGAGATTGGGTAGCACGTCTTTCTGCTCGATGCCGTAGGCGAGGAGCTGTTTTGCGGAATCTTCCAGTCCAGTGAGGGTAAAGGGCGTCGTTTTCGCAAATTGCACGAGCTGCTTGATGAACGTGTCCGCCTGCGCTGCTGAGCCGAGCATCGTCGTAAAGGCGACTTTCGTCTGCTCCATGTCCCCGGCCGCTTTGAGGGCCGCGTAGCCGAGCCCGCCAATGGCGGTGACTGCCGCTCCCATGCCGACGGCGAATTTTTGGGAAGCGGCCGTGGCGTCTTCGGTGATAAGACCGCCTGCATTTTTGAAGTTTCTCGCGACGCCGGCCATCGCGCCGCTCGCCTCGTCAATGAGCTTCAAGACGATTGAAAGCGTAGTGTTAGAACCTCCCATGCGCTTATTGTAACGTGTTTTTTCGCTGCTCTCCTTCCGCCCGCATGAGTTCAAACAGCATAAGAATGAATTCCTGCGGCTGATTTAAATACTCTTCGTACGTCCAGTGCATCTCACGACAGAGTATTGCGATGAGCTGGATGGGCCATTCTATCCCGCCGGTTGTGAAGTACCTTTTCCAGGTGGCCCTTACTTCGCCGGCTTCGTAGGGTTTCTAATTTCATTGACCACCGCGACCACCGCATTGTACTCGTCTTCAGGAAAGTCGAGCAGTGTTTGTGCAGCGTTCTCTGTGACGCCGTCGACGGAGACAACCAAGATCTCGATTGCTCGCTGTTCTTGATTGACGATGAACGATGCAGGAATTTCGTCGATGGCAATCTTGCCGCTCTGCACGTCTTCCATGTTCAGTTTTAAATCAGCGTACAGCACCTGCCTCAGTTCATTCGCTTCACGGCCAGTCAGGTATGAGCGGAGCACGACCGTGTGGCCGCCCGGTGTCGTGACTGTTCTGGTTTCTCTATCGGTCATACCGTTTCATTGGATGCTTTTTAAAATACGCCGCGAAGTCGCCGAAGAATGCCATCGGATTGCGCACGTATCGGACGATACCGATCACAAGTCCGCCGGCTATCCCGATGAGGGCGGCAGCAATGAATGTCATGACTAAAAATACAAAGATAAGGAAGATCATACTAATTCAAAATTGATCGAATAATCGCACCCTCGGACACCTTCTGCTTCTTGGCCTCTTTCTGAACCCGCTTCTTTTGTGAGGCGGTGATCCATACCTGGAGGCGCACTAATTTATCTGCCATACAATACTATTATTACTGCTAATACCGGCAGTATAGCAACTGTATCTGCGCAGTCAAAGACGCAGCCACTATCTCGGTGGATATCTCGGCCGAGCGGGAAATCTCGGCACTCCCCTTCCCTATTCATGTGGACACCCCCCGACCACTTCCCCCTTAGGGAAAAATTCGGGGGAGACGCCACGAGAGGGTGGGGAAGTGCCGAGATTAGTAGGTCGAAACCGCGTTGACCAACACGGCCTTTGCCATGAGCGTATCGCTCACCGAGTACACCGCCTTGAGCTTCAGATTTTGGTAGAGCAAGTCCTTTACCTTGATTGGCCTACCGAGCTCCTGAATGGTGCATTTGGGCATGTCGATATAGAGCTCAGGATTGGTCGAGACGCCGATTGTCGCATCGGTGTTCTTAATGTCGAGGCGGATTGCAAGCGGTGTCGGCCCCAAGAACTGCGTTTTAAAGTCGCTCTCATTTTGGAAAATCGCTTCGATCGTCGCTTCGACTGAAAATTCCTTGTTGAGGAAATCAGCGGGAGCGAGGTTACCAAGCACCTCCTGATCTTCGACGTTGCTATTGAAAGAAATCTTGGCGCTGCGCAGTGCGATCGTGACGGGTGTAAATGTCATGGTGCCGACGGCGCCGGTGGTCGCGGCAGAGAGGGTGAACGCTGTCGCCGAAACGATGGCAGCGACAGTTGCGCCCGCGGGCACGTTCGTGCCGCTCACGCCCATTCCCACTTTGAGGTTGGTGAGCGCGTTGATGCTGAGCGCGGTGACGTTGGCGGTGGTCGCTGCGGTGCCGGTTGCGGTGAGTGTCCCCTGCAAGCCGGAATAGTTGAGCGCGAATTTTGCCAAGAGGTGTTGCGGCAAGAAACGATTTTCGGAAGTCGTGGATGGCGTGTAGTCCGCGTGCGATGCACCGGCGAGCGCTTTGATCGACGCGTTGAACATCACAAATTTCTTGAGCTCTATCGAGAGGTCAAGCTTTTCGACGACGCCGTTGGCGTAATTGTAATCTACCGCTGCGAGTGGATCGTGCAGGTAAAACGCGAGCGATTGGTGCTGCGCAGTCTGGCCGATGGAAAAAGTGTGGGTATAGGCGCTGTCGCTTGGGCCGGCGACGCCATAGCCGCCGAACATCCCATAGAGGAGAAGGCCCATGGTCTGGTCGTGCACATTGCCGGAGATTGAGCCCTCCGACCATTTCTTAACTTGCGAAAGGCCAGTGCTGTCTTCGATGATGCCGTAGCTCTGTTCGTCAACGGCAAATTCCTTCTTTTCGTCGAGGGCAAGATCAATGAAGGGGTTCCAGTACGTTGCACTCGATGGCGCTGTGCCGCGCGTAGTTTCTTTCGCTACACCGATCTGAATTTTACGCCCGATACCTTTCTGTGCTGACATATACCTATTCTACTTCCTTTTCTTTTAATTTCGCTGGAGATGGTGTGGATTGCCTCACATGCGCTTCGTAGAGCTCGCTTGCTTCCTCGATACTGTCGACTTCGACGTAGAATGCCGGGATTTCACCATTCGGCGGGAAATGGAAGCCGAATTGCTTCTTGACGGGAGCCACCGTCATCATTTTGTTGCTTTTGGGCGCGTTGAGTGCCATAGGGAAAGTATAGCAGGGAATTATGTCCCGGTTTGATAAGTAGCTCGCGCTTCAAGAGTGAGGACGAATACCAGCAATGATCGGTCCCCTGTGGATACGGGAAAACCTTCGAGGGTCGCAGGCAGTACGGCGGCATTGGCCGTGCCTGAGAGGGTAAAGTTGGTATCAAATTGGTTGAGTACGGCGTCGATCAGATCTTCTACGTCAGCGTCAGGACTACTGAGTGCGGCGGGATCGAGGACAAAAAGGATGTCGAAGCGGTACGTCCGGAGATTGTTGGCCTGGTCTTCGAAATCCGATGCGATGCGCGGCATGCCGACAATGGCAAACGGGTAGCCGGCGGTGGGTTGAATGCTGAGGGGATCCGGGGTGAATTCCGATGAATAGTAAGAGTTGAGGCGGCCAGCGGCGACGAGCGCCTGAAGGTTCACGAGGATCTGGGCTTTGATGGCGCTTGCAATTTTCGTCATACCTAGTTGGCGGCGATTTTGGCCGTGATCATCTCAAGCGCTTTTACAAATGTCGCGTCTATCTCGTTTTCAGATTGAGAGATTATTCGTTCAAGAAATGGATTTGCTTTCGTACCCGGATGGTTGACCTTGCGCACTGGATGCTGAGCGCCGGGCCAGTAGAGGGCCTGCTTTTCTTTCGGCAGGATCACGTGCGGTTTGGTGCCGAATTCCACATAGGGCGCGTAGGAAGCGGTCGGGAACCATCGGAGCAAGCCCGTCGAGATCTCAGCGCGGAAGCTCTGCGTCAGGAAGCCGGTGCGCCACGGCACGGTGCCCTTGACGGTGTGCTTGGCAAGGGTCGCCTGCGACGCCGAGAGCGCACGCTGCAAGATCGGCGCGGCGATTGACGGCGCCTCCCTGAGTTTCCCAATGAGCTGCGGCAGGCCCTGAATTTCAATCTCAAATTGCTGCTGCATACTAGAAGTTGATCTGGCGGTATTGCGCCAGGATGTCCTGATCCTCCTGATCGAGTGCGTTGCGCCAGGTCTCGTTGGCGCCGCCAACCGAGTGGCTGCTCTTGCCGCCAAGCTGCCGGCGGGTGAAGCGGCGGATCACGAGGTTTTCGCAGAGGTTTGAGAGATCGCCCGGCAGCCAGTGCGTGTCGTGGTCTTCGGGGTTGCTCCAGTCGACCGGATACCCGCCCACGTAGGTGACGCGCACGATGTACGGCAGGCCGCCGTAGACGCGGATCTCCCCTGACGGATACCAGACAGTCCCGGAGACCGGATCGGTGCGGGGATCGAGGAGCTCGTATTCGTCGGCAATAAAATTCGTCCAGCTCGGATTGCTTGGTGTGCCGGCACGCCACTGGAAGCTCGAAATTGAGAAGACGGGTGTATTGCGCAGCAAGAGGTCGCTCTGATGGCGCCTCTCGATGAAGTACGTGTCGTCCGTGAAGGTTTTCTGCACGAAGGTACGACCACACTCATTTTGGATATAGTTCGTGACGGAGTTGATGAGGCGGACCAAGACCGCATCGAACGCGGTCGGCTGGTCGATCACGGTTAAGGTCTGTGCGGTGTTCGTCTGCGTTGCCGCCTGGGAGAGCGTGATCTGCGTAGCGTTCACAATCGCCGCGATCGTCGTCCCGTTCGGGATGCCGGTGCCCATGATCATCTGGCCGACTTTGACGCTCTTGCCCGTCTGCACCGCAAGGCCGGTGACGTTGGTGGAACTGAGGGTTAAGGAAGCGCCCGTGAGGGAAATGGTCAGGTTCGGATCGAAGAGGAGATCCTTGACCCGTTGCAAAGTCGTGAGCGCAAACGGGGAGAGCTGATCGCTGATCCCCGCGATGATGTTGATGCTCGATAGGGGCGTGTAATCGGCGGTGAGCTGGCCCGCTGAGTAGCTGTTGAAGGGCGTAATCGCAATGCCATTGATCGAGTAGTCGTTCCCAACACCGGGGGTAAGGCGAATCCCGCCTGCATAGAGCGCAACAGAATTCGGCACGGGCGTTTGCGCCAGTGTGAAGCTTGTGCCTGATCCGCTTACGATTTCTCCGGTTATATCCATATCTCGAGGTCATGCCCTCGTCGCTGCTCCCCACGCGTGCGCTGGGGGGAGCAAAGCGAAGGCCGAATACTTAGGTATTCGATGCAGTTGTCCTGGTGGGCACCTGCGCGCCGTTGCCGAGTGTTCCGATGAACTGGCCGTATGCCAAGATCGCTGGGCTTGTGCCGCCGGTGAATGCCGGTGTGAGCACAATGCGCAAGTAACGCTTGCGACCGCCAAACGGCGCGGCAGACGCGCCGTTGTAGAGGTTGATACCTTCTACACGGGCATAGCTGTCCACAGCCACCGTTTTGACGTTCAGGGTCGCCCCAATCACCGTGCCGGTGTTGTCCTGAGCATCGGCAAAACTGGAATTGTCGGAAGACTCCTGGAGCTTCCACGCAACCGTTGCAACCGACGGGTTGCTGGTGCTGATCTCCGCGCGGACGTGCACCATGAGCGATTCAAGACCGGCCAAAACCGTATCTATAGAGTCGCCGTTGACGGCCGAAGATCCGGTGAGCGAGTTGATCGCTACCGAGCTGACGGCCGAACTCTTTTGGTACACATTGTCATATGGATTTAAACGCATATATGTGTGGTGAATTCTGCCACTTCGCGCCGTCGATCCGGCGAGCGCAGGGGCTAACTGCGTGGCGTATTAAAACTAGCCCTGATCGTGGTTTGGAATGCAAACCAGACCCTCGTCGAACTTATGAACCGTGCCGGTGCGCCCATCGGGGCAAATGCACTGTTCGCCGGGTCGAATACCGGAAACGAACGCAGTGCGGCTCTCGTCTGCGTCCGGGGTAGCTGCCTCGTCTTGCGAGGGTGCTGCTGCGGCCGGATCGCTTGCTGTGCTTTGCTCGATTGAAGTCTGAGTGTCTTCGGTGAGTTGAGTATCAGCCGGCGGTACGGGAGTTTCGCTGCCGTCGTCCTTTTTGTTGGTACGAGCCATAACGAGAAGATGTTACCGAGTAAGAGCTGATTGCGGCCCCGCGTGAGGAAAACGCGGAGCCTCGGGTCAGCAAGCCCGATTAGGAAGCAGCAGTCTTTGCTACAACCATTGCACGTGGAAGCGTGAGGGTCAAAGCGTGGCGGTATTTGTACACGATGCCACGTTGATCCGCCAATGCGATCTCCTTGCCGCCGAAGCTGCCGGATTCGAATTGACCGACGCGCAATTCGCCCTTGTCTCCGAATGCGAATGCTCGCATGTTGCCGAAGACCAAGAACGGGTTGCTCGCCGCATCCGAAAAGCCGTTGACGCTCGAAGCGCCGACTGCCGGCAGGTGACGGTTGGTGTAGACCGGGTAGCCGAGGATTTCTCCGGCCGGCTTGATCGGTCCGCCGCCAACATTGCTTTGCATCGCCGGGGCAGGTTTGCTCCAGGATGCGTACGGCAGGATGTAGTTGCCAGCCGTGTCTTTCTGCGTGCGCAAGGCAGCCCACACGGTGCGGTTCATGTAGAACGCTGCGCCGTCGAGCAACGATTCCTCCATGTCGCCGATCATGGTCGATGAATCGTCCATAACCTTGAACTTGGCGAAGGTCGTCATTGTCGAAGCCAAGACGTAGCTCGTCACACTCTTGCCGGTCTCGTCCACTGTCGTGGTTGAGGGGTAATTGAGGATGCCGAGGAACGGGTCACCTGTGTTGGCGCCGCCGACAAAGCCTTGATAGTCAATCATGTTCGCCATGGCTTCACCGCCGAGGGCGAGGAGCCAATCTGCGAGATTGACGTTGGCATCCGCCAAGAGGTCGTTACCGACCACGAAGGCGAGCTGCCACTTCTTCGCAATGAGCTGCGCCTGACCGAAGGTGAGGCCGGACACCGCGCCCGGAGCATCGACGCCGAGGTACGCTCCTTTGAGGAACGATCCGGTGTAGTTGGGGATGGCCAACTCGTCGCCGGTCATCGTCCACTTGGCTGCCTGGCTCATGATCGTACCGACGGAAGCCGCGATGCGCATGATGGCATCGGCGATTTCGCGCGATACGAGGTAGCCGCCGCGGTTGTCCTGCTCTTCGATCAAAGCCTCGTTGGCTTTGGTGTCGACGCCGAACTGTCCGTGAGCCGCCATTTTGGCGACTTCGGCAAAGTCCTTCTTGGCCTTATCTGAAAGGCCGGTCATGTCCTTGCCAAATACCTCACGCTGAATGCGGAGGGTCTCGACGGTCTTTTGAACCTGCGTAGCAACCTCAGTTCCGATCATCGGAATGAGCTTCTCTTTCATCACCTCGTCAAACGCGGTGACGTGCAGTTGTTTAACTGTTTCTTTATCCATATAGATAGTTAGAAAGCTATCTACCGTAGCGTTTACTGTTTGGCCTGCGATTTAAGTGTTTTGAGGCCTTCCTGTGCTGCGGTAGTGATCCCCCGCAGAATATCTTTTGCAAGCAGGTGAGCATCGAGCTCTGCCTTCTGTTTGATATCCTCCGTAGGCCTCGACCTTTGCTTTCTGGGAGCCGGTGAAGGCGTCGATTTCTCGCCGCCGTCGCTGCCGCTTTCCTCCCCATCGTCATTCTCAAGGCCTCCGTGGAGCGCCTTAACAATGGCGGTTGCAGCTTGCATATGTTGGTGAGCCTCGCTCAGCTTCTCTCTCGTGGCGGCAGAAATACGGGCGCCTGCTTTCGTAAAGACGGCACGCTGCATTTGCTCCGGGACAAAGGGACTCAGGAAAGTTTTGAGGATCTCGAGCACCTTCTCATCGGCCTGCTCTTCTTCTCCAAAGGCGGCTTTGCACATGGTTTTTGCGTCCTTGGTGACCGCCTTCTTGTGCGCGCGCTGGATTTCCTCCAGTTTGGCGGTGAGCCAGTCAATGTGATCGTCGCGCTCTGCCGCGTTCTTGGTGCATTTCTCTTCAAATTCGTCGAGGGTCCGCTTGGTGACTGCCTCGTACTCGTCATGCGCGTCGCGTACTGCCTTGAGGTGCGCCTTTTTATCGAATAGGGCATCCTCTGCATCATTGAAATTGCGGAAGCAGGCGATCGATTTAGCGCGGTGCATCGTCTGCTCGTCGGCACACGCGGAGCGGAGATCCTTCATGGCCTCCCGTACCGCCTCGGCTGCTTTCTGGGCCTGCTCCTCTTCGGAGCCTTCCCCGTCGGCTGTGGTCGCATCGGCAAAGGCGTCAACGGCCTTCTCGATCTCGCCGGTGTGGCGTGCGTGCTCCTCCGCGATCGATTGCAGGAGCTGCTTCTTGATCGGTTTGGTTTCCTCGACGCTCTTCTCGTCCGTCTCCGTGCTCTCCTCAGTCGTCTCGTCGCTCTCGGTCGTCTCTGGGTCCGCAGCCTCTTCCGGCTCGCTAAATTCGAGCCCCTTGACGGTCAGCTCTGCCATGTCGAGCCCGATGTCCTTGGCTTCGGCGATGGTGAGTGCGCGGCCCTCAGCGGCACCGACGCCCTGATTGGCAGGGACGGGGACGAACGAAAATTCAAGCAGCTCAGCGCGCGTGATGACCGAGTAGTCAGACTCGTCACGCTGGCGGGGGATGAAGCCGACCGATGTGGTGCAGCCGACGCCGACGCCCTTGCTCAGACCGAATTCGTAGAGCTTGCGCACCTGCTGCGCGAGCGGATTGACTTCGGCCGGAAGGAAGACGCCCTTGGCGCCCAATGCCTTCATGCCGCGGTATTCGGTGATGTAGGTCTCGGTGCAGACGCCGATCGGCAGCGAGTAGTAATCGTGTCCCCAGAGGACAATCGGATTATTTTTGTAGTTCTCGAGCTCCCAGCCGTCCTGCATGACGGTCTCACCGGCGCGATCCTTGACTTCGGTAGAAACGATCACGTCAAAGGTGCCGTTCTTGTCGCTCGCTTTGCGGACCTTTTCGATTGACTTAAAGTCGAGCGCTTTGACGTGCGCTTTGATCTCTGCTGCTAATTCGTCCGTTAGTTTTAGGTATTCAGGCATACATTATTTTTAATAATATTTTAATCCAACTCGTGCCGTTACAGCCCCATAGATGGCTATTGGAGGTGTTATAGAAGACTTCCCCTGCGGTTTCCGAATAGCACGCCGTAGAGGTCGCCGAGAGTGAGGTGCGGAGATAGCCGTTCACTTCAAGCTGAGTTGAGCTCGCGGCGGTGGTGGTGCCGATTTTCGTCTGGCCGAGGATTTGCGCACCCCCGCCATCGAGGAAGCTCGCACCAAGGGGATTAATTTTGGTGGCGAACGCGGTGCTGTCGGTGAGGGTGTTCATGCCTGCAAGGCTGCCGGTTGAGGTCGCAAACGTGTAGGCGGTGTTCGGGATGCCGTTGGTGGAAGTGGCAAAGAAGTATTGCGTGAAATTGGTGGCCGTCGAGGTCGAGAAGTAGATCGCGTACCCGGTGGCGCCCGAAACGGTGCCCCAGGTAACGCGGATGCTATTCGTCGCGCCGGTTTGAGTCGTTGCATTCGCCGTCTCGCTCACGGTCGTGGTGCCGAAGCCGTCGAGGGCCGCCACCTGGAAATAGAAGGCGGTGCTGCTCGCGAGGGTGCCGCCAGTCGAGGTGGCCGCTGCGATGCCGGCTGGGGAGGCAAGCGGGATGCCCACTGACCAGTTGGGCGCGTTGAGGCTCGCAATGGTCTGGGTGTTGCCGCCGTTTACGATGTCCACTAGGTGATGGAGGATGGGCGAGGGATAGTTGGCGCCGATAACGGCGGTGCCGAAAACGGGGATTGAGAGGAGGGCAGCAAGCAATGTAGATTTTATGAAAAGCGGCATATTCTTTTGATAATTGTAGCAGTGATTGGAGAGCGCAAGATGAAGCCGGTGTGAATAAGTGGTTTGCTTCTATCGTCGGATGATGAGAGCGATCAGGGCAATCATAACTGAGGTAAGGATCAAGCCGACTGCCCCATACACAATCGCTTTCACCGGGCGGTAATCCTCCTTGGTGACGTATTTTTCGTCGAGCTTATCTTCAATTTTGTTCAGCGTTTCGTGGATGCCGTGCAGGTCGTCACAGATAAATGGAATTCTGCCGACATCGATATACCGCTTTTCCTGCACGCCACGATCAAAGAACTGCGCGATCGCGCTACTGACAGCCGCTTCGATTTGCGATACGCGGGCTTTCTCAATCGCCTCGGCATGAACCGCTGCGGCGTTGACTGCTTCGGCGGAATTTGATTCGGCTAAAGTTGTCTTATCATCCATACTCACTGTTCTTCGAACCACATGACGTTTGAGGCGGGTCCGGTTGCTGATGCGGCAGTGTAGGTGGCATAGACGGAATAAAGCCGTGTCGAGAGTGTGCCGTCTGATGGATTGGTTGGAGTTACGTAGCTATTTGTTGGGTCTGTATTGCCCTGGTTAGCTGCTCCGGTTGTGTCATATGCAAGAGGGGCGTTTATTCCGTTCATTACGAGCCCAAGAAAATAGTCAGTGCTCGGAGATATTGATGGCTGTGTTGAATAGGGGAGTGTATTCCATCCATCATCAACGGTTGGGCTTATTCCGGTGCCAACGCCATTCGTCACAATGGCGCGAGACGAGTTTGTTATGACGCCCTCCCAGTTGCTTTCAAAGGTGCTAACTTTATAAGCGTTTAACGAAATCAACGTTACATAGTCAGATGGTGCGGTGAATTTTGATCCAACAAAATCATCAGCGCCGGAATAATTTGACGCGCCGGCTGAGGTGTACCCAAATGTCGGGTCAACCACTACCGGATACGCTGCACCATCGAGAAATTTTTGCGGCACGGTTACGATCAGTACGCCGTCTGTATACGAAAGCTGCGCCCATACTGTTTTGCCGGACGCATCAGTCACGAGCGGTCGAAAAATGTGGTATGCCTTTCCAGTTGCGTAGTTGGCAGAGCCTGCTCTGTGATTTTTGTGGTCTTTATAGTAGACGGCGTAGGAGCCTACAACGTTATCCGGCCGCTGCGTGCCTTCATCAATATCCTGTTGTGTAAGAGCTGCTTGATAAAAGAAGTTGAGGTTTTCCCAATTCTCAAGCTGGAAGGTGAAAACGTTTGATGCAGGTTTGCTCGCAAGGTTGATATTGATCTCCATGCCGCCGTCTTCGATAGCGGGACTTGGTTCGAGCGGTACCGCTTCCATCGTTAGGTCGCCCGCGTTCCATTCGACGTTTTTAGAAAGGAATGGGCGCACTCCTTTGGTGGTGGCTGGTATGCCGGTATATCTCACCTCTAGAGCAACTTCCCCATTCCACTTTTTAAGGGTGATCTTCGGCTCTGTTGTATCGGCTACCGTTTCAACGCTACCGCCTTCAGGAAGCTCGCTGAGCGTTTCAGTCTTGAGGTCCGAGCCTTCTTGGGTGTAGGGATTGATTGCGCGATCCGTAGCAATAGTCCCGCCTGCGGCGAGTGTGCCTGCTGCGGCCATTCCAGCGAGTGTCTTCTTTAAACTCATAGCTCATCACGTACCCCCATCGAGCACGAGAGCTGAGTGATGCCTGTTGCCGAGGGAGTGCCGAACGAGATGTATTTCACCTGTCCTTTGTTGAAGGTGTTGTTGGTGGAGAGGGTAGTAAAGGTCGCGCTGCCTGCGCCGGTAAGCGAGGTGGATGTCACCATGGTGCTCGATGCGGAGCCGGTGCCGATTTGGATGTTAAAGGTACCGCCGGTCGAGACGCAGCCCATTTGGGTGTACGTCTGCTGGCGGATGGCGCCCATGATCTGAAGGGTAGTCGTCCCTGCGACGGTCGTGGTGGTCGAGTAGGCAAAAGTGATCGTCTTTTCGGCGTAGAGGTGACGCTGCGCTGAGCCGTCGTGGTAATCGAGGGAGGATGACGCGGCGGTCGTGTTGATGGCGATGTCGCCGCCATTTGATAGGGATGGCGCTGTGCTCGACGGGATGATGAGCTCAGTGAGCACCTTGAGGCCGTTGTAGATGGTCGAGATCGCGCCGCTGACGAAGTTGGCGATCCCCTGCCAGGAGACGAGCGTGCCGGGGGTCGAGGTGCCGACGGCGACGCCGCCGGAGATCGAGACGCCGCCTGCGAACGTCGAGGTCGCCGCTGTCCCAGTGGCGACCACGTAGGTGGCCATAAGGGGATTCGTTGAGGTGGCTGGGCCGGTACCGGCTCCACCTGTCGCGTCGGTCCCGCACGTCACGACACCGGCGGCGGTCGTGTCGATGGTGTCGCAGCCTACGAGCTGCGGGATTATGATTTGCCCGTTAGAGTTGATTGAGAAGGCGGCAACGGATGAGGTGGCGGTGTGGGTAGAAGTGGCGAAGTACAGGTTGTTGTTAATAGCGCGAGCTGTCCACAAAAAATCGGAAGCGTTGCCGTCGGTCAGAGCGAGTTGAGGTGCTGACGTATTCGACGCTGTGAGTTTATGCGAGGGAGTGCTCGTGCCTGCACCAATGTTACCCTCTACGATAAGTGCATTCGTGCCGCCGCCGAGGCCGACATAGGTTGACCCTACCGATGCATTCCCGTTCACGCTAAAGCTACTGCCCGGTGCACCGTTGATACCGACACGGGAATCGTTACGTACCCGGAGTATTGGAGAATTGTTAGAATTACTCACCACGAACGTGTAGTTCGATGAGCTCGTATCGGCGCCGCCAACGTAGATGCCACGGGGGATTGTCAATGATGGTGCTGAGGTCGTACCCACGGTAAGCAATGTTCCGTTATAGGAAAAGTTTGCGGCGCTGCCGACTTCTGTGCCATTGTAAAAGTTCACACCATTGGCAACTTGGGAACTGGTCGCGGTGCCGCCATTCGCAATCGAAACTGGCAGGGTAAGTGAGGAACCGGCGAAGCAGCTACCGTTCAGAGCGATGCAGCCCGAAGTGAGGTTGATTCCGCCCGCAAAGGTGGATGTCGCTGTAGAGGTGGATACAAAATATGAGGCCATGAACGGGTTCGTCGATGTGCCGACCCCGACAGTTTTTGTCGAAAACCAGTAGTCTGACGACGTTGTGGCCCATCGTGCTTTTGTCCCGTCCCAATAATCAGCCGAGGTTGTCGAGAAGAAATTATTGACGGATTTCCAGTAGTCGGTTGAGGTAGTCGAAAACCCGCTGACGCTCGTGCCGCCTCCTATACAGGTTCCACCGATAGCGAAGCAGCCGCCATTCGTAAGATTAATGCCGCTATAGACGGTGCTCGTGCCCGTGCGGAAATTCGCAATTCCCTCGACGGAAAATAGTGAGCTGGGTGACGTGGTTCCCACGCCCACGCTATTACCTTGATCGTTGAACACGAGAGGTTTGCTTTGGAACGATTGTAACTCCACAAAAGCGCTGTTTTTGTACTGCAATCCGAAAAGCTGCTGGTTGGAAGTATATCCTTGGAAGTAATCAGAATTTGTGGGCGTATTGACGCGAATGCCGGTCGCTGCCGAGACGATCTCCAGGATGGTTTGTGGTGTGCTCGTGCCGATCCCCACATTGCCGTTATTGAGAATGGCAAATATCGTACTCCCTGCACTGTTTATCATGGAGATGAATCCGCCGATGCCTTCTTGTATCAAGTTTACTAATCTTACTGCGTCATAGAATTGGCGTGGCGTGGGTGGTTTTGCGCGGTGCGTTACAGCACGGACATCGCGCCAGGGTGGTTGCGAGGGCGACGATCAGATGTCGGCGCATCGTCGCGATTGAGTTGGCAACATGTCGTTCGGGGCGGACGGGCGGCGCCTCGGGATGGACGATTTTGGGAAATACCAAACGTCGCGAATTGATCGGCGTCGTCGCCGGCAGCTGAGGGGGAAATCCTCGCCCGCTCGGCGATCAGGAAGGCATAAGCCGCGATGCACAGCGTGGCGTGATGATGGAAGCCGCGCCAGCCGCGTCCCTCATAGTGCCCAAGGCCGAGTTCCTGTTTCAGCTCCTGATAATCGCGTTCGATCCGCCAGCGCAGTTTGGCCAGATCGACCAGGCGATCGCACGGCATGTCCGGCGGGACGGTGGCCAGCCAGTACTTGGCGGGCTCGGCGTCGCCCTCGGGCCATTCGATCAGTAGCCATTCCTCGTCCCGCGGCTCGGCCCGCCACTCGTCACGATGGGCAGCTCGCACCCGAACCCGGGCAAAGCGCGAGGTCAGCGCGCCCGCGCTCCCCTCGCGCCAGGAGACCGTCTGCCAGCTTGCCGGCGGCAAGCCGAGCGCCAGCGCCTTGACGCTAACCGGATGGTGCTCGGCGTCGCGGCGCATCAGCTTCGGGCGACGGCCGCGACCCGACCAGGGCAGCGGCGGCAGCGGTGCCGCCCCCGGGGGCCACACCGAGGTCTGCGGCGGGATACCGGCGACATAGCTCAGCCCGAGAGCGCCGATCTCCTCGCGCAGCCGGGTATTGGTGCCATACCCGGCATCCATCAGCACAACCCCGCGCGGCAGACCAGCCGCGCAAGCCGCCTGGATCTGCTCCAGCGCAATCTCCGGCTTGGTGAGAAACCCGACCGTCTCGGGGATGCCGGCCGCGGCGCGGCGCTCGGCATCGGCCGTCCACTCCAGCGGCAGATACAGGCGCCAGGCAATCGGCAGGCTCGCCGCATGATTGGCCAGCGACAGGCTAACCGCGACCTGGCAGTTGTCCTGTTTGCCGAGCTGGCCACAGTATTGACGCGCCACCCCGACCGAATGACGGCCTTTCTTCGGAAAGCCGGTATCGTCGATGATCCAGGCTTCGATCGCGCCACGTTGTTCGATGATCGGCAGGGTCAGCTCCTGTATCCGGCTGAGAACCCGCTCGTTCGACCACGGTGCGTTGGCGACGAAATGCAGCAGCGACTGGTGCTTGGCCGAGACCCGGGCCGGTGCCGTTACCGCCGCGATCGGCTCGACGCTCTTACGCTCTCCCGGCAGCAGCAAGCCCAGGCAATAATCACGCAACGGCTCCGCCCGATCCGCATGCCCGATCACTTCGGCCAGCGCCTCGACATAGGCCGCGAACCGTTCCTGCCGGTCCTCGCTCATGCCCCGTTTCCCCAAGAAAATGCTCTCTCAAGGTAGCTCGGACAGTCACCCAGAGCTGGCAATTTCCTGACGCAGTAAGATTAGTCCCTATGACAACAAAACAAACAAAGAAAGCGACGGAGTGCACGGTGTGCTCATTGCCCACACAGAATACTGAAACGCGCTGCGCTGAATGTCGAAACGAGCCCTGTACAGATTGCTTACGCGAGCGTTACGAGTACGGTGTATGGCGCTGCACCGCGCACTATAATTGGGAAGAGGATAACCGCCGCGCGATTGCGCAAACTGGGGTCGGAATTAAAAGGGAAGACGATAACGATACAAAATAACTATGCATGAAATAAAATTTCGGGCGTGGGATGCAGAAAAAAAGGAGTGGCTGCATAACGGTCTATTCGCAGTAATAGGATACGCGGTCGGCGCGATACTAATCTCTGAAAATGGGCAATGGCGCGAACGGTACACAAAAATCGAACTGTCCCAATTCACCGGCCTCAAAGATAAGAACGGCAAAGAGATTTACGAGGGAGATATTCTCCAACGCGGTGACGGCGAATATGGGGGCACGTGGCGCGTCCTATACTCAAAAGGTGGTTTTGGCGCGAAAGAAGAGCGACCTGATCTCGGACGTGATAAAGTCTCGAACTACTATGGTTTGGATTGCGGCATTTTCCACGATAATACATGGGAAATCATCGGCAACCAGTACGAGAACCCTGATTTTCTCTTATCGTATGAAGAAAACTAAAATTGAAGTGAAAGCCTGGGCTATCCTGAATGATGGCGAGCTTGATTGGAACTGCGGCACCTCCTTCCCGACCATCACTACAGAAGATCATTTATGGGATGAATGCTTGGATACGAGCCAAACGATTGTTCCGTGTATTATCAGCTATGAAATACCAGAGACTGTATGAGACAAGAGCAACTAGCAGCCATACGGCAGAAGTGTATTGAGGCGAACCCCACTATCAAAGACGATACTCTGTGCACGCCGGAATGTCGGGTGCATCGCCGCCCTATTCGCCTAGCCGATATACTTTTGGCGGCAGCACGCAACAGTGTCTTGGAAGGCTGGCAGTACATGGTCGATGTATGCGGCGATTTCTACGCCTTGCCTGATGGAAATAATCCACAACTCAAAGCACACTGGAACCTCCGCGCCGATAATTTAGAAGACCAATCAGACGAGACGATTGCATTCATCCACTCACTCCTTGTATGAAAAAACGCTACAACGTGTACATCGACAAAGACGACCTCGCATGGCTCAAGAGCCTCGCTACCCACGATTTCAAGGCCGCCAATCACATCCAGCGAGCGATTACGCTATACCGCGCTCATTACCAGCGAGAGGATACGAAAAAAATATATGAACCTAGAACAACAGGTGCGAAATGAAACACCTGGGGCTAGCAGTTCATTCCTTTAGTTTATTCAAGGTATTAAGAGCGATCATGTGGAGAATGAATCCCAAAAACCACCCGCTTAACGCTATGAAGAGATAATGATTGTGGAGAGGGCCACCGGACCAGCTCGGAGCAATAATTCCCGTCACAATCGCAGCAACGGCGAGATTGTTTAACGCGTTGGCGAACAGCTTTACTTGTTCATTGAAGGCATGTTTTTTGTTTGAGATCAGCATCCCTATCTCCCTATCTCCCTATCTCCAAGACCGCACTGTGTTGAGCATCGTGTCATATATTGCGCGACCCTGGTACAGGAACAAACCATGAACAATCGCTAGGGTAAAATGAGGTGGCGGCTCGCTGTAGAAAATGACTGCAACCCCCTCGTAATTCGAATCTAAATCTAAATGTGGCACGAATGTAGAAGCATGCAAATTTGAAGGAATGCAAAAGCTCCCGGAAGAATCCAAGGCATCAGGTGGCCCAAAAAGTGGGCAGGACCGCTCCCGGTAAGTTTTGGCAGTGTATGATCTGTTTCAATGGACTGAAATTTTGTTTCGTACATCTTGCACATAGTGCCTATTTCCATATACGCAGCGATCACCCCAATTAGAGATGCCGCCGCAACGATTAGACCGACTATCGGTATACCAATCAGAATTAATCGGACCTCTTCCCTCGTCACTGGTGACGGTAGGCGCGAAGTAACCTCCGGCAGTTTTGTGGCGATTGCAGCCCATGCGGCGACGAGCAAGCTTTCAGAAAATATCATCCATGACATCCTCTGATTAATGAGACTATTCTCTTCCGTAATCCGTCCTCTAAACATCCCGTTAATAGCAATCTTTTCAGTAATTGTGAAATTTTCTTTTTGTGATCCCATTTTTATCCCAGCTCCCTACGAGAAATTGCAATGCGCATTGCTAATGTGGCGGATCATAGCGCTGCGAATTTGATTTGGACAGGAGGTATCCAACTTCTTGATCGAATGAGACCGAATGGCAACCTGCCGCCAGGGTAAAATAAGGTAGGCGGTTCGCTGTAGAGCCGCAAGGTCATTCGACGCTAGCGCGTTTGATTGAAGCCGTCCGCACTGGGACACGTCTTTCTACGGACAAGCAACGGCTACAGCCGGGCGGTTTCCAATGAATACGCTGACGCTTGGCACATACTTGAAAGGGACGCAATGGGAGCGCCCGATCACCCTGAAACCCGCCGACTGGGCGGATCATATTTACTGCGCCGGAAAAACCGGCATGGGGAAGTCGACCCTCATCAAACACCTGACAAAACAGCTCCCGGCCTTCCTCTTGATCGACGGCGAAGGGGATCTGGCCGAGGCAGTCGCCAATAGCCGGCCCTGCATCTATATCCGCGCCGCTGACTTCGATTTTCCGGTCGGGATCAATCCGCTGGTCAACGCGCCGCCCGATCAGCGCTCACGGCTCACGGCGGAGGCCGTGGCGTACCTTTCTGACCTGTTCGAGCTCGACCCCGTCCACACCCCGAAGCTCCTCCACTGGCTTCGCGCCACCGTCCGCGCGCTCCTCGACGTGCCGGGCTCCACGCTCCTCGATATCGCGCCGATGCTCACCGACAAAGACTATCGATCGCTCAAGCTGGAGCGGGTGAAAGATCCGTGGGCCAAGCGCGTCTGGCGCAGCTTCGATCTCAAGCAGCTCCGCGACCAGGAGGCGCAAACCGATTCGCTGCTGAATAAGGCCGAGGCGCTTGCGTCGTACCTCCCGATGCAGCTCACGATCGGGCAGGCGACGAGCTCCGTCGATTTTCGGTGGGCGATGGATACCGGCATGCCGATCGTCTGCAATCTGTCGGGCATCGGCGACGAGCCCATGAAATTTCTCGGGGCCACGATCTTCTTCGCCGCGCAGCAGGCCGCCGCACAGCGCTTCGATGACGCGGTAACATCCGGGACCGTGGATCAGCTCACGGCGTACCCGGCGATCATTGACGAGTTCGAAGACTTCGCATCGCGGACCATGCCCCGCGTGCTGTCGAAGTTTCGGAAACGGTTCTTTCCGTTGCTGCTGTTTCACCAGTACATCGAGCA